>ENA-ORTB01000638-ORTB01000638.1-human-gut-metagenome-genome-assembly--contig:-NODE-638-length-46363-cov-3.351991_pt1 | contig 46363 bp, 37 predicted proteins | sample MGYA00241905_ERZ509174 | MGnify/ENA primary metagenome ERZ509174 (study PRJEB26280, sample SAMEA2338851) | human gut metagenome | biome: human gut; feature: human-associated habitat; material: faeces... | reverse complement strand
GGCTGATTTAGCGTTCATTACTGAGGATTCAAGAAGACTTGTATTTCTGGAAAAGAGTCGTGTAACCATATCAAAGAAGTTCAGCGTGATATGCGACCGTTTCTCATCTGTCCTGAAGAATACCCATCCATCATTGATAAAGCTCCCGAAGAAATCGTATCCCTCAATATCAACTTCCTTATTCAGAAGCTTCGTGAAATGATCATTCGAAACAATCAGCCCAACCGCATTAAACTGGTCCGCCGCCTCATTAAAGCTGACGCCATCAGACAGAAGGTAGTACTTTTCCGTCTCGTCTCTGTAAATGCCGAACGCTTCGTATTCCGTCCCATCCGTCTTCAGAATATCGGCATTTGCAAGCATCTGATAGTTCTTCTTAACTCTGCCAGAGAAGAATCCTTCCAGAAGATTTGTATCCACTTCAAAGGTCTCTTCTGTCTCATCATCTCCAAAGCCGCCCTCTGTAAGCTCATTTCTTGCCGCTTCAATCACTTCATCATTGGCATCGGCAACTACCTCCGTATTAAACTCCATGGATTCGACATCGGTGAGCAGATCAGTCAACACCTCTGTCAAAGTGATATGCCCCTCTGAATTACTGTTCATCTTATTGTTAATCTCAGTCCTGCTAATCATGATTGAAACCTCCTTTGTTTTATATCTATGTTAACGATACTTCTTATGAATTCTCCACAAATCAATCTGCTGACTGATTTGTGGAGCATCCCTCTTCATCCAACTTTCTTTATCTCTCGCTGCATCTGCCGCTTCCTTGCTATCAGTGTTTTCTCATCTGCCAGAACCAGATAATCCGTTCCCTTGAAATATTTGTCGCCTATCTTTACTTCCGGCTTGTAATACGAACCTGTTCCCTTATCATCCAGGTAATAACATGTAAGCTGTGCATCAGGAACAAAATTTAAGAGGAAAGAAATGGTTCCATTACCGATTGCCTCAGAATAACTTGTGTTGGTTCTGTTATCATCACCGGAAAATGTATTCATGGTTCCAGGATGCCTGTGCCATAACCCAAGCAGACACAAATCCTTCTCATAAAGTCTCGATATTACCGGATAGATATGATTGTGGTACTTCTCATCCATCTCATGATGAACACGATTGTGGAATGTCGAAAGACCAGGGTCTGTAGCCTCAACTACATACCACGTATCCTTATCAATAATCCCCAGAAGAATTCCGCCCGTCTCGTCCGGGTCTCTGGATAACGCCTCTGCGATAATCGATGTATACGCCCTGTCACTGATTACGATCTTCCTGCATTTCTTGCATGAACCCTGAAGATAACCAAATCTGTCTCTCGATCTTCCTATGAACTCAGTTCTCTTATGCAGACTTTTCTTTTTCAGAGCTTCCTTTCTCTGCGGTGACATTTTCTGCGTCCAGTCACCAATCTCCTGGATATATTCTTTAATATCACTTCTGCTCCAAACCTCACCGGGTTTATACTTCTGAATGATCCTCTTCATTCGCATGGTTTCCAGATAGACTTCACCGGGATTATCCTTGTCTGATCTTACATCAACGGTAGATGCCTTCTTGAATGGCTTCTTTTTTGAATAACCAAAAAGTTCAATCCCTGAAGGGACTACAGGAATCACCTTAACCGGCACTGCTGCGTTATCCGCTGTCGAGATAAAAATAAGGTACTGCTGTTTCATTCCCTCTGCTTCCATACTGATACCTGCGTACATTCCATCACCGGATTCTGTATGACGAAATTTTTCATCCAACTCCTCCCCGAAAAGATCAGCCAGAGTCTGTACCCTTGGAGGCGTAATAACAGAATCAGAGATAATGGCTGTATCTGTCTCTTTCTTGATTGACTCACAGACATTTTCTGTGATACGTTCCACCTTGTCGAAATTATTCACCATAATGTCAACTACTGCCCCAACCGTATGACCAGGCGCTTCAACGATTACCTTCTTGCAATTACTCTGTATCTCGTAAGCTTCATAAGCATTCATTGCCATAATCCCCCCTCCTTATATCTCACCGTGTTTCTGGAATTTTCCCCAGGTTACGGGATCAATCAATCCAAGTTCAAAGATATTGATCCAACGAAGAGCAAATCTCAGGGACGTTGCCGCTGATGTAATACCGTCTTTAGAATCCAGGCTTGTAGATACATCACGGGGATCCACAGAACACAGATAAAGTTCTCCGTTTTCGTCCCTGAGAAGATGAGGGATGTTCTTGGGTGATACACCACTGGTTCTGTTAACAATACCCTGAAGCTGGTCTATCGTCGGATTAAGCAGATATGCTTTAACGGAGCTCCCGTACCTAGCCTGAGGATGATCATTGTCATAGATAAGGGCAATATCATACGACCTGCAGTAACGCTTATCCCTTCCTGCAATAGAAGGCTGACAATGAACCATCCAACAGGCCCTTCCATCCTTCAGAATACAGAATCTGGCTTTCTTTCCCTGAAAATCATACATTGCCGCCTTTTCGGCTGTAAGGAGATCTGGATTCTTCTCATACCACTGATTGGCTGAAACAACCGTCTTCGGAACAAGCTTAGGATTGGCTGATACCTGAGGTTCATCAATGTATGACTCAACATCATCCTCTTCCGCTTCGATTTCAGAGTCCTCACCACCCCTCATCTCATTGATAAGGTTGCTTACGCTCCTAGTGGACAGGATACTTTTAGGCACTGCACCAGGCTTCTTCGTATTATTGACAACCTCAGGCTCAGCGCTATTTTCTTCAGTATCCTCTCCGCGAATCTCGTTAATAAGGTCACACACACTACCTCCCTTCTCCCACACAGACACGATTGCCTTCGGCACAGTCTTTGCTTTTGTTCCATTTCCAGCAGCTTCAAACTGAGGATCTCCAGCTCTTCCGATGGTGCCATCGTCATCGATAACAAGATTTTCTCCCGATGTGAGCATGTCTCTCATTCTCTGAATCTCCGGGTCAACAGATACACTTGTAAAAGGTACATAAATCTTCTTCATGGCTTGTTCTCCTTTGCTTTATAATTTAATGACCACTTATGTGGTTCTATTACTGTTAACGATATTTCAAGCTTTTTATCCACTTTCTATAACCAGATTCCTCAGAATTTAAAATCATTGATTCATCTGTCTATTGATTGCATCACTTATCTCTTGCATCTGTTTAGTAGTGGCAATATACACCTCATCTTTATCAAGATCTTTACCATTCTCCTCATGTACTCTCCTGATTATTTTCTCAATAACCTTCCACGATAATTCGTCTGGATTTGAGAACTCAAATCCTAAATGTTTGCCATGAATATAGCGATTACGAATATACATTCCATAACCAAAGTGATGCATTACCGGATGCGGGTTTTCCAATAAGGTTTCCTTATCCCTAGAACTTAAATTCTGCAATTCTGTTTCTACCGTTTTAATAATAAATTCATCTTCAGAATCACAAATTGATTCATTGCTGCCAGATTGTCCTGGTACTACAATATCCTTCCCTACTTCAATAACAATATCTTCGCTTGATGTAAGGAGAGCTTTCATTCTCTGAATCTCGGGATCTACAGATCCACCTGTATAAGGTATATGTCTCTTCATAACATCATGGCCTCCTCTTCTTTATAATTGATGACCACCTCTGTGGTTCTATTACTATTAACGAAGTCTTAAGCCTTTTATCCACTTTTTCCAGAGTGGTCGTTGCATTTTTGCATATTTGTTATTACGTCTAAACAGACACTCCTCCAAAACTGCATGCTTAATTGTTCCGTCAGCAACACTGGTATCATCAAATTCCATGGCTTTAAGAAGCTGTCTCATTCTCTGAATCTCCTGATCTTCATTTGTACTTTCCTCCACAGTCCTGTCCTCCTTGAATATTCTTCCATTAACAACAAATCACTCTTTGATTTATCATCTTATGCCTTTCACATACTGATGTCTTTGTAATACTTAATAGCCGGGGCACCAAAACATTCGATGCACGCCTTTTTCTGAACCTCTGGCTCTATTGTTGTGGATCTATAAAAACCAGCACCTTTGTTAGCAACTCCTTTTTCATAAAACTCTATCCAATCCTTGGTCGCAAAAAGGACATTGGCTGCCGAAGCAATAATAGTCCCCACATTCCTATCGCACATAGTCTTATAAGCCGTCTCTGTTTCACAAAGACTCAAATGCCATTCTCCATATTCATCATGTATGGAATAAGACATGCACTCATAGTCATCCCCAGATGCCAAATTCATTTCATCAAGAAGTATTTCATATGTTGGTTCAATTAAATATGCCTTAATATCTGTGTATCCACATTTCTGAGCAGGATGATTCTCCGGATAAACAAGTGCTACATAATATTTTCTCCCACTCAATTTGCTGTTGAATCCAATATGCCAACAAGACCTCCCATCTTTTAAGAATAAAAGTTTCTTATAATCCTCCTTTGCGAACATTTCCATTGCCGTCTTCTCTGCTTCCATAAGTTCCGGATTCTCTTCATACCATTGTTTTTTGCGTTCCACCATCTTTATTCCCTCCGTCTAAAAACTCATCAAATTCCCGGCCCCAAACGAGTAAATAATTCCCATACATGTGGATTAATCATCCCTGTTTCGAATACTGAAATCCAGTTAAATGCAATTTTAGCCGTTTCAACCGCTGAGGCTCGTTCTCTATTAACAACATAAGGCGGTGCCACATAGGGTCCAACATCTACCGGATATAACCCGTTATTACGTCCTAGTAAATGTGGCAATCTGCAGTTACGGGGATATCTTTCGTCAGCAATCTGACTCAGATCATACATCGTAGGCTTTAAGAAAAATGCTTTTGCGCCATATACTATAATGTTTGACCGCATTTTCGGAGTGTTTGGATAATCATCTTCATAAACGATAATAATTTCATACTCCTTCTCTCATCTTGCTTTATGCCATTTATTCCCATCAAAGATTTCAGGGCAGAAGTGAATCCGCCACACTGCAGTTCCATCATGCGAAAAAATAAGCTCAGCCTTTTCCCCAAGGACGTCTTGCATTTCTGACTTTTCCACATCCAAAATTTCCGGATTCTCCTCATACCACTGTTACTTTTTCTCCGCCATTTAATTTTTCCTCCCTATTTATATTAACGATGGATAGAACATAATCTCCGTTTTTGCAGAAAAGTGGGACTTTCATCCCACTTTTCAACATCGTCGTCTTTTCTTCCACTTAAGGTCTGTACATAATCACCTTCCCTGCCTTCTCTGTATCCTTGTTATAGTAGTAGGCCTTAATGGCATCCTTGTTCGGAACATCAAAGTCACAACTAACCAGACGTACATTATCAGACATTGCGTACTTAAGATTTTCCATATCACCGACTGAAGTGATATGTACAGGAGCAGCATTAAGCAGATATGACATATTGCTTCTGAGAGTCTTGAAAGACTTTGAGTATACAAGAGCAAATCCTCTGTCTCTTCCACTCATCTCCAGGAGCTGCTTCATACTTTCAACGTCCTGATTGCTTCTGATTGAACCTGCAGACTGCGTTAATTCAGTGTACTTATCCGGCTGAACAAATACATTTACAGTATAATCCTGATCCGGGTTGTTTCTTTGTCTCTCCAGCTCATTAATCTGTTCCTGAATCGACCTGTGATAATGGCAACCGACAGATCCTTCATGATTTCTGTGTGCAGCATCATATTCACCAAAGAAATGAATCTGCGTCTGTTTATTCTTGACTCCCTTGCGCCAGTTTATGACTGAAGATACCATTGAATTCAGGATTCTCTCATCCGCCCCCGTAAGGATCATATTCTTGATTCTCTGCGGATTGATTGATACCTCTGTGTCGTCCAGGATAGTATCAATGTCAACCGCAGACTCATCCTTATGGAATGCGACCGATCTGCCAATTCTGATCAATTCACCTGCCGAAGGCTGCGGCAATGATTTTGCATTGCGCTTCAGAAGAATACTCTTCCCACTGCCATTCATAGCCGCAATGACCTGGATAAATGTTGCGATAACATCAGAGGAAGCAAAGTAGCACTGTACAACTGCATTATCGGCTTCATTCTGTCCCATGTACGAGTTATATACCGTATGCCCCTTCTTCAGAAGCGATGCCCTCTGAATCCCAGTATTCTCTCTTCCGGTATCGGCACACCTTTCTGCAAGCATGCTTCTGGCTGCATTCTGTGGTGTCTTAAACACAAATCTAGATGTAAAGTAATCCTTTAAAGAAGCAGTGAATCCATTTCTCGGATTATCACTAACTGCCCTCTGTGATGAAAGGATCACATGGATCCCATATGTCGCGCCCTTTCTTACAAGTTCTGTCATATATGCAGCACAGGATGCTCCATCGAAAAGCGACTGAAACTCGTCAATCAGGATCACAGTTCTCGGCATAGGCTGAATCTCGCTTCTGTGAGCGTCATACAAATGTCTGAAGTCTTCGTATTTCCGAACTATAACTCCCGTTATATCCTCCATCTGTTCAAATGCTCTCTGCCTTGCCTGCATTTCCTGGACATAATATTTGAGGAATGAAAGCATTGCATCTGGATCCTCATCGTTAACAACTGTATCTACCGACTGAAGATTACCTTTCGCATATACATTAAAATCAGCCCCATCCTTGAAATCACCTACTGCGATTCTGACCTCTTCCGGAGAATAATTTGAAAGAAGCTGGAAAATGATTGTATGAAGCAAACTGCTCTTTCCTACTCGTACATCGCCAATAATAAGGCCATACGGTCTCTCGGATGAGATTTCAAAATAAGCCTTTCCTCCGTTCTCATCCACACCGAAATCAATCTTCAATCCATTAGCAGAACTCTTCTTCTGCCAATTCCCATCAACAGGCAATGCTTTCCCAATAGGAATAATCGCAGACTGTTCCTCATGAGTGCCCAACTTACACCTTACAGTTGCAATGCGCTCTTGGTCTGTATCAGTCTTAAGGAACACTGCCGTACTATTATTGATATAGAAACAGCCATTATCTCGCACCGGAATGATGGTTGATGCTTCACGCACACTTGCTGCAAACTCCGTCAATGCCCTGTTATTTTCAAAATCTCGATTCTCGATTGAGCAAAGCACATAAACCCCTGCTTTTACTCCATTATTCATAATGCGAATAATCTGATCATAATATTTCGGCTCAACATTTCCGATTAAATCATCAATGATAAGACATTTTCTATTTCGCTTTGACATAGATACCCTGTTATAATCTTCGATAGAATCATATTGCTCTCCCAGACACTTTTCATAGGTATCAGCAATCCATTTCTCAAGTCTCTCAAGGCCTTCAGAAACCTGCTTATCAGTATTAAGGAGCGTCAGCGTATCGTATTCGTTAAGTGGCTGAAGCAATCTATATGTGCTTCCAAGCCCCTTGACATCAATAAGAACCAGATCCATATGATTACATGAGTAAACAATATCCGCAGCAAGAGAACATAACGTCTGCGATACTCCATCTCCTCCATCGTAGGTAAACAACATGTTTTCCTTGATGGTATCCATCTTCAGACGGAATCCGACCTTATCTTCATAGAAATCAACATTCTCATCAGAAAGCCCTGCCTCAGCAAGAATAGAAACATTATTGTTGAAGAACCAACACTGGCCAACTACTATGGATTTATCAACCTCATCAAGAATCTCAGTTTCCTCATGAATTCTCTCCAATCCCTGAGAAAAAAGTTCAAAGGTTCTCGAAATACCTGAATTCATCTCGTCCGGAATAACCTGCAGTTTTGCATCCCTGCAAGTCTTTTCGCGCTCAATACGTGTATTAAAAACTTCACCGCACTCTCTCTGCTGAGAAGCCAGATCAGAAAAGCTAATCAGAGCTTCGGCAAGAGCTAAAATCTCATCCCTTGCCTTGATGATTTTTACATAACGTTCCTTACGGTACGGTCTTACTACTCCACCTACAATGTTACTGATTGCAGGTGGAATGAAGGCCTGGTTGAGATCTACGACAAGTTCGTCAAAGTTTCCTACCGCTTCCGTAAGCTTTCTCTCCACAGTCTGCGGATCATCTGTATCTGAAACATAAGAACTTCTTCCACATTTTCTAATATATCTAGACTCCATCCTATGAAAATGGGGATCTTTAATATCCAAAAGAGCCCCCCTCATGTGCTCTATAGCATTTCTAGCAGCATTATCCCTTCTGCGCTTCTCAACCGAACAAAGTCTGTCTACACTACTTTTCGTACTCTGAAGCTGTCTCTCGAGCTCCTGATATTCTCCGTTAATTCTCTGCTGCTTCGCATTTGCCGTCCTGACGATCTGCTCAATTCTGTTAATTGTTGAACCCATGAAATCTGTGAAAAGGCATGCATCTGAAGTTGCTTTTGTATATCCCTTATTCTGCATATCATAGTCCTCCCAATATTCCGCAAATGATTGCTATTACTATTCCAATTATCAGAATATAAAACAGTATCTTCACAACAAAACAGATAATCGCTACAGCAATCCCGGTTGCAACAATCCCACCTATCGATGATAACGCCGACAATATATATGCCCAAAGATTATAGTCAACAGACTTCGCACAGAAGATTCCGTAAAGAATGTTTCCTGCAAGGGCACCGGCAAATACAACGAAGGGTCCAATTGTTGCAATGAAGCCACCATCACTGCCATAGATCTCAGCGCCAAATCCCTGGGTTACACCAACTGCAATCAGAAGTGCCATAATGATGGAGATGATCCAAAACCACACAATTCTACCTTTACTCACCTGATGAAACGGTCTGTGCTCTGGTCTTTCCGGAGCATATGTGTTTGTACGATTGCTGGTATTATTTACCACAGTCACCGGCTGACGATGGATCGAGCCATCCTCTGCTACATAGAATTCACTTGCCATAACTATTACCTCCTTGTATTTCACTCTTCTTACTTATATAGACGAAGTAACCCAGCGAAAATCCATTTTTACTCATCATCAGGATCAGATTCACTTGCAATCGCTATTGTTCCAACTTCCTGAAGCTTTTCAATGAACTCCGCAGCTTTCCGTCTATCCATGTGTTCAATCGTATATGTTCCTCTTCTTGCTTCAGCCATTGCCTTCTTCAAGGATTCATCCTTCAGCCCGCAATTGCGGCTCAATATGTCAGCAGTTTTCCTTGCTTCTCCAATCGTCACAATAGTCACATCACATTTATCATTTTTAATATTTTTTTCTTTCTCCTCTTCAGCTTCAAGCTCTGCTATTTTTTTATCAATCTTGCTAATTAATTCATCAACATCAATTCCCGTTTTTTCAGAATCATCAGAAGTCATAAACGGAAAGGCTGGAGAACTATCCCCACCCTTAATTCCAAAAGAGTGTTCTGCCATCGCTTCCTTCTTTTTCTCCCTGACATATTTTTGAATATCAAAATATGAGACCTTTTTAGCTACACTCTTTTTTTGTTTTTTCTTGATCGTAGTCACCTTCCTTAAAATATTCATTTCTGTAAAGTCTGGAATCCAAGTAATAAACTTAATTCTTCCAGACACTATCACAAGCGCCTGACCTGTCTCCATCGCAGCAAGCTGACTTTGAGTAATAAGCGGTTCACGTGAAACATGTCCGTCACAGTTTATTTCTCTTTCCCCGCAAATGCGCGATAATTCTGTGAGTGTATCCCAATGATTGACTCTAAAAGCGATTCGCACATCACAATTACTAATTATGGTTGTTGCATTGCTCTCCCCATAAATATCAACAAGCTGTGAAATAGCTTGTAGAACAAACTCAACGCGAATATTTCTCGATCTTCCAGCACTCATAAGGTGAGGGAGATTTGTAATAGCCCGGCCGATATTCCCTAACTCCTCTAGGAGGACATTTACTCTGATTGGCAGCTTCCCAGAGTATTTCTGTTCTGCAATTCTTACATAGTGATTCATCAGCTGACTAACCAATACACCGGTCAGTTCATCATAAATCGGAGTTTCATCAGGAACTATAATATAGATTAATGTTGGCTTATCACCACTCAGTTCATTAATGCAGAGTTCGTCATGACTAAGGAAGTTCCTAACACTTACACTTTTAGTTGCTATTGATAACCCATCAAGAAATGTTGAACGAATACCAGCACGGGTATCGTTAGCTGTTGTAACGTAGCTCTGAAGTTGCATCGCAACATTCTCATTACTCTCAGACATTTCTACAAACGCCTTAAGGTATGTTGATGCTCCGAATCGTTCCTCGCCTTTCGATATCAAATAATAGACACTTGCCAAATTGATCTGATCCTCCTCCGCAAATTCGAACAAGGCATATACAGCAGCCAAAAATACATTCCTGGCTTCTTTAATCCAGAACGGATCTGTTCCCTTGGCTTCCGGATACATGGTATGAGCAAGTTCCTCTATCATTTGTTCTGCTATATGCCTGTTTTCCGGCGTTCCGGCCTTCCAAAGAACATACGGAGCATGCAAAGGATTCCAGCCTTCAGCGCCTTCCTCATAAAGATTACGGAAGTCTATAACATGCACATCATAATCAGGAGGAATCATATCCTTTGTATTTGCATAGATTTCTCCTTTAGCATCTGCAATCACAGCACTCTGCCTATTCTTTATGAATGACATAGTCATTGGAATGGTTCCTCTTCTACTTTTTCCAGAACCGCTAACACCCAGAATCATGACATGTCCTTCTCCGTCATGACTGAGTATCTTTCCATTGTCATATGCGAGCACCGGTCCGGCTGCTTCTACCTTCAGAGTCTTCGCTCTCTCAATTGATGTAGTCCATCTTTCACTTCTCATGATTATCCCTCCTTAAATGCATACTTTGCCATTGTCGAAGTGCTCACTCACCATTTTGGAGTCAATCCTCGGGGTAAAGCTGCTATAGTCTGCACAAAACACAAGATCCTCTGCGACTGCAACCGCCTGTTTAGCACTTGTCACATGATATGTGTCCACAACCCGACATAAAATGTTTTCCAGATCACCCCCAGTATCAACTTCAATCCCACGATCAAGAATATTCTGGACGACAATCTCCGAGTATTCTTTCTGCGAATAAGGAGTCACATGTACATCAATACAGTTTCCGATAGCATTGACTACTCTCTCCTTAATGATCTGCATTCTCTTACCAAGCGAAACATCATAATAGATAATCACCGTAGCATTTTGGGCAACATACCCGATATGCTCCACAAAATAATCAACCTGAAATTCGTTGATGAACTCCGACAGTGCAGAAATATCTACAGCTACAACCCCTTCATATTCATTTGTATATACAGCATTACTTGCAATATCCTCAAAAATCTGCTTCATCTGTCTAAGGCTTCCATCAACCCTATACTCTAAGAGAATGTCCAGCCCACAAAATTTTCTGAGGCTATTTTCATAGAGCACAGATGTAATATAATCCGCCACAATGCTCTGCCCGTTATCATGAGTCAGGTTCATTACTACATGCGGAACCTGTGCGCCTCCCTTTCTATATGCATCTGCCTTGCTGATAATTTCAGACATCGTTGTCTTAAGACCTTCTAAACCTACAAGTTTCATTGTTCCATCCTCCTATCTCAAACAATTTCCGGAAAACCGACATGATCAGCGATTCCATATTCTTTCGCCTGATGTCCAGACATCCAATAGTCTCGTTCCATATCATTAGTCACTTTGGAAAGTTCTTTTCCACAATTCTTTGCCATTATCGTTGCCAGCTTTGTTTTAATCTTCTGAATATGATCTGCAACAAGTGAAATATCTGTTGCCTGCCCCTGAACACCACCTAAAGGCTGATGAATCATGACTTCAGCACTTGGAGTAACGTATCTTTTACCTTTTGCTCCAGCAGCCAAAATAAAAGAGCCCATACTTGCAGCCATGCCATTTGCAATTGTTACAACATCACAAGGGATCTCGTTCATGACATCGTAAATCGCTAATCCATCACTAACAGATCCACCAGGACTATTAATAAACATATAGATATCCTTGTCCGATTTCGTCGCAAGATATCTAAGCTGTGTTATGATTGAGATTGCATTATCACCATTTACTTCTCCATTACAATAGATAATGCGATTCTTAATCATGTCATAACTGATCAAATCAGTACTATGATCGTTTCCATCTGTTGATGTAATAATGTGTGGTAAAAAAGCCATTTTCATTTCCTCCTCTTATCTGATTCTTCCTGAAACTTCGGCATATATGCTACTCAAATCAGTACCCGCACTAGCAATGATTATGCCTGTATTATTCTTTACAATTGAGGGAACCAAAATATCCACTTTTTCCTGAAGGATTATTTTCTTGCTTCCTACGACAAGATTACTTCCTGAAACATTAGTAAGTTCAATGTTTTCCTTGATCATATAGTCTTGTGCTGTCATATGTGCCACCATCCTTTCAATCTGTTTTGTAATATTACTAACGGGTATTGATATAAAAAATCCAAAAAAAAAGACACGAGATTAATTCTCATGTCTTTTAGCACATATAAGTATGTCTAATATTATTTATATCGGCAATTCAAATCACCAGATGGAAAAGTCGGAAAATCACCCTACATCCCACCGTCCGAAGTTGAGACAATCTTCTTCATCCTATCGGGAATTCCTGGGTAGTCCTTCTTAACCCTATCAAACAGTTCCTCAATTTTTCCCAATGGGCTACTCCCAACTTTACCATGCCGTACTAATAAAAGATGAACAAGATATCCTATCACATAGTTTTTATCTACATAGCTTACAAGCTTATCAGCAAGCTCCCAATTTTCCTCACTACAGTATTCCAAAGCCCAAAACAAAGCCATATTAATAAGAGAGAACGTGTCCTTATTCGCTACGCCATCCCTGAGAAGTATTGGAACTTCCTTTTCAATTCGATTTTCAGGATTCTTGAGTTCCTTCCTTCTTATTAAGTACGCCAAATTATTTTTATAACCTGTAATCAGATAATCTTCCGTACATTTCTCAATAGCCATCCGATAAGCTCTTTCTGCTACAGCAAAATTCTTTACTTCATATGCAGACATACCTATCATCGAATAGTCAGAACTATCAGCATTATAATCTTTTAATAGTGCAAAAAGAGTATCTATGTATTCCACATCAACCTCATGTGATAATACATCCGTCACTTTACCAATAATTATTCTATTATCTATAGATTCATTATTCTTTTTTGCATTTTCCACAAATCTTAATAAATCCTCATATGAAAGAGGTGTATATCCCTGTTCATCAAATCCTGACAATTCTTCAATCCAATTTTCGACCTGATGTAACTCTTCTTTTTTTCCATATCGGAATTATTACCCGACAATTTATTTTTACTCATAACACCTACCATTATATCTTAATTGTACAGCCGCAAAACTCTAAATACAATATAATCATTGAGTCACACTATCATAAAGTAAATCGAACCTAGGATCCACCGTTTGTCCAGACTTATTTACAATTGTGTTTGTCTTAGTAATTATCACATCGGTATAGCTATTCTTTGTTCCTTGGAATTTCGACAAGGCAATATTAAAATCAGAATAAATATCTTCTACTTCCTCCTTAGCTATAATAAAGTCCTTATTTTTCTTCTGAATAACAGCGATTTTACAAAGTGCAGAAAGATAATAAATATAGCCTTCGTTAACACTACTTTGTGTTTGAGTAGCGTCACTAATACCTCTACTTATTGCTTTCGCAGCTTCTTCATAAAAACCTCGTTCAAACATAATATCAGCATAACGAAGAGCGCATTTAGGAGCAACCTTAACGTTATCAAGAGCCTTTTTCAAAATATCTGTTTCCTTTTCCGGATCCAGAATATGATAGACTGAAGCTTCAACTCTATAGGACTCTTCGCTATAAGGAAATCTATTTCTAAAATCCGATGCCACCTCTATCATTTCTTTTTCTTTTGCATCAATTTCTTTATCTGAATCGCTCCGGTCAATCAAAAACTGTAAGTAATCCACCAAAAAGGCAAAACCTCTCCATGTCCATCTTCTTTTCGGAATTTTAATTAATGTCTTATATACCTTTTTACACTCTTCTATTTTGTTACAATTCACTCCATACTGCAAGTAATCTGCAAGCAAATCAACGTTCTTTGGAAAAAGCTTCAATCCGCAATCCACAACTTTACATGCCAAAATATATTCATCTTTTCTTGCTAACTCCACAGCGAAATTATGAAAATCATCTGCATCGCCTGACTGCTGATCCTGAGCCAAAAATTGATCTATCAAATCATATAAATCCTCTCTTGCAGCATCATCATCCATACTGTATATATATTCAAGAAAAACCTGCGCTTTTGTATTCACATTACTTACAGGCATAAACATATCATTTCTTTTCGACTGTACAGACTCCTCTGAAATATTATCCGCACTCTGTTCAATAATAACCTCTCTCTCACTATTCGTACTCATTGGCTATCTCCTTTCTTATCTGTATCAGCTTTCTCCGTATTCTTTTGCTCTTGCGCTTCTTTTTCTCTCTTTTCCTCTGCCTCAAGTTCTGCAATTTTTTTATCAATGGCCTTTATGGTTGCATCGATATCAAAAGGCTCCCCCTGGGGATTACCCGAAATAGTGGTTTGTGATTTTTCAAACGGATTATTTGGCAATTGTGGGATGTATTTTTTCTTAATGTCCTCACTTAACTCAAATGTTAAGTGATTTCTTTTCATTCGTTCCCTTTTCTCATGTTCAAGTAAGATATAACTTCGATCACCAAAACGATCTATATCCAACATAGATACTTTGCATGGTTTCAAACGTCCCGCAAGAACAATAGACTCTCTTCTTTCCTTGCTTAAATGCTGTAAATCATAAACGCTTATGTTTGGCATATGATTTTTTTGAGTTCCACACAATTCCGACAGTTCCCTAAGCAATCCCAATTCTCTACTTGTAAAGAAAATCCAATTGGTACAGTTAGATATGATAGTTTCAGCTTCGTCCGCATACCTTTGCTTTAATGATGACTGACTTTGAACAACAAGCAAAAATCTAATATCTCTGCTTCTCGCAGCGCTTATCATAGATGGCATATCAGCGATTTTAGGCAGAGATGAAAACTCATCTAAGATGTAGTTTATTCGGTTTTCGACCTTGTTTTCTTCTGTTTGTGTAGCCAAGAAAATCAGATACTCATAACTTTCCTTAACAAACATCGATACAAGGCGATGATAACTTGTTTTTTCATCGGGTGTTATCAGGAACACAGCCGTTTTCTTTTGTCCAATATCAGCAATATCAAAGTCGTTATTTGCTAACATTTCAAGTAATGTTGGTTGAATTGTAAAGGAACGCATCTTTTGGTCAAACACACTTAAGATACTATTCATTGTGTCTTTAGGTGCATAAACACTTCCTGACAAGCTAGCCGCAACAAGTTCATCCTCTGAGGCATATTTCCACAGGATCGTATTCTGAGCCTGTTGTTTGCTTGAGAACAAAGTTCTTCTAAGTGTAAGTAAATTTCCAATATTTACTGCATTAATTGGTGCAGAATGATCTTTACAATACCTAAACAACAGTTGTATTAAACCATACAGCAAATCTGATGCTGAAAAATCCCAAAATGGATCATCTGTAGATCTATCGCTTACCATTAGATTATTGGCTATGTCATTAACAAATTCCGCTGACTTATCTAGATCTCCATTTATATAAAACTGATAAGGAATATATAGAGGATTCCATGAATTACCTAGGCTTGGATCCCTAAAATTTATTTCAACAATATTATATCCTTGTTTTTTTAGGTCTCCTGCATGCCTTGTAAACAACTCACCTTTAGGATCATTGATAATCATAGATTCTCCTGCATACCCTAAAACTTTTATACCAGGAGATACAATTGTTCGTGTTTTTAAAGATCCTGTTGAACCATACACCAAACTATGCGTATCGCTCGAGTCTATATATAGTCTTCTGGATTCAAAATCAAACATCAAAGGAATCCCACCTAAATACCCTGTTGACTTTTTTTCTGAAAATGAGCGAGTGTTCAGATCAAAATAAGGATATTCCTTCCTTATTTTGTCAATACTTTCAAACCCGGGAATATTTGCCATTTTTCTATCCTCCTAAATCGTCCCCATATCATAATTGGACATAACCTTACGTTCCACAATTGAATCAATATCTTTATCTGTAGATTCATATTCTCTCCTAATAACTTTAAGATCCATTTGTGTCTTCATGATTCTGAAGCGTATCTGTTCTTTTTCAGTTATACATGCAGAACGATTCAATTCTTCAAACTCTTTTTTTAACTGCGCTTCCAGAAAACAAAAAATAATATAAACCTCAACAGAAGTATCAAGAAAATCTAACTTAAATGATGTCAATTCCTGGTCATGCGAATCTTGCGTTAGCAAATCTCTCTCTAATACGACTCTATAATATGCCACCATCTCTGTAATCATATCCTTCAGACGATAAGCACAATCAATCCAGTTCCTACTAACTTCCTCCGAATCCTCGTCATCTGAGAGTATTCTAATTAAATCCTCTGCTGAATGAAAACATTTGGCTATTGCTCGCTTAATTCGACTTATTGATTCCCATATGCCATATTCATTCTTTGCAAACTTTAACGAATCAAATGCCCCGATCAATTCTGACTTCTTTGCTTCAGCATCATCATCATTACTTTTTGAAATTTTCGGAATAGAAATGTACAATTCCTTGGATGTTGGAGATACAGCTTTCCGTGATTCTTCGGATGCCTTTGGCACATTTCCGAATAATTTGTATAGATATTCTTTTATCCTTTCATCAACGCTTGTGCTCTCCTCTATAGGAATTTCTTTTTCATCCTTGATATTTAAGCTTAGAACCATAGCAGCCGCAAATACCGCCGCAAATTTACGCTCATTTTCATCATTATCTATCTCTGGTATTCTGTTTGCAACAATATCAGAAAACCACTTGATATCATCTCTGTTTGCAATTATATGTATCGGAATGTCTTCAAATAATTCTTTAAGCACCGCAAACTTTGAATATATATAGGGAAGTATGCTTTCTCTCTCTATAAGCTTTTTTTTATATAAACATTTTTCATTATAGATTGACTTTTTATCTATATCCCACGTACTTTCTTCGGCACAAATTGCAAGTTCCAAAAAATGGATAATGTGTTCTTTTTGAGCCTCAATATATGTATAACCATTTTTCGCAGAAATATTAGGTATATAATTTTTTTTCAAAGTGCTTTTTGTCTTATCACTGACCTCTCCCCTACGCCATGCTCGTAAAACATCAGGATTGGGGCTTTTATGTGTTTTTTTTCGACTCGGAGCTATTGATAGTTTTACTATTGCACTACAAAAGAAAGTCTCCCAAACAGTCAAAACATCTGAGTTTGTTATTTCCCGATAACCATCTTCTCCGTCTATTGTCACTACTTCCAAAAAATCAATATCAAGTTTTTCAAAACACTCCAGGAGAGCATTCAACAGGCTCTCAGTTGCCAAGCTATCCACTTTTTCCCCTCCTTTCACTTAAGACCATTATTTAGACATATATGAAACTCCAAAAGCCCCACAAATACGGTATTTTTTCTTGTTAAAAATATCTCTTCATGGATTATGGCAAAACAGAATTGTCAAGAAACTAATTAACCGTCCACCCAAAGGAGATATACTTATATGATAACATATAAGCCGCTCACTTGGGCAGAAATTTTTGAGAATTGTCAGAATAATTTCAACAACAAATATCAGTTTCTTTCGTTTCTTGATGAAACCATTAACCTTGATAAATTTGTTTCTCACTTTCACACCAGCGCTGAAAGGCCACAAAAACAAAAACTTTATCCAATGCTTAAGAAACTTCTAATCCAACGTATTTTCTCAATTCCGACTGATATGCTCCCAATTGTATTTTTGAAATATTGTCAGTAACTGCGTAATTTATTTCTGTGGTTTTGATGTTATTCCGGATGATTCTAAATTTACATGTTTCAAATTGGATTTTTATCGTACTTACAATCTATGTTTGAGCATCTTGTTGACCTGACCGAGCCGATCTGTCAGAAGCTTGATCCTTCCCATGATTTCATGCCACTCCGTTCAGCTTTCAATCAGCCAGTCCAGCTGATGTACATTTCTGCTATGTCTAAATTTATGAACACCTACTTTTCATCTTAAGGATCCTACAATGCAGGATCATCACCGCGTTTTTAATCAGGATTGCGAACTTGTTTCGCTATTACCTAAAAACTATTACTTACTATTAAAGGTTATCGCTATTATAACATTTCTATTCTCATTTATTACGAACCCCCGTATATCTACCATTTCCTATCAGGCTTAATAAAAGCATAGGGAACAACCCTTGAAATCCAAATTATACGGAGGTAGTCGCTATGAAAAAATTATATCACTCTTTATCAAAGGTTAACGCTTTAGGTATCAAAACTCGTGAACAGCTCTCACAGCATGAAGATCTGTACACGGAAGTTTTTCTCGCCATCGACAATTTTATCACTGGAATAGCACTCAGAAGTCACACTAATGTCAATCGTCTTCTCGAACTCAGAGACCTTGGTGTCGACATCGAAGATATACACTATGCTGCACTCGAAAGATGTATCAAAAAACTCGATCTCGTCCTTGCTAAAGATCTTAACCAGATGATCCCGTATATCTATACGGTCGTAAATAATAAAACAATCGATGCATACCGTAGCGCCATTAAGGAACACAACAGGGTCATTTCCTTGGATGAAACCCTTGATAGACATGATGGGGACGATAATTCCAAGAAAACTAAAACTCTCGAGGATAATCTTTCTGACAAAAGCGCCTCAGCCGAAACACGTTTGATTGCAAAGGAAGCAGTTCTTGCTCTTTTCGAAAAGTACTGTGGTAATGCAGATGCACTTCTCTGTATGATCGCTACAAAAGTATTTAACGACACACCGAGAGAAATTGCCGAGATTCTTCTTTCCACCAACTCTGTATCAAAGGCAATAGCTCTGTATAAAGACGCGCTTTCCAGCATCTACAGAATCGCACCGAATGAGTTTCCGATTGTTGCCCCCATAAAGAAAACAGGTTTGTCAAAAATTCTCTCCAACAAAGATACTAAAGCAAAAACAGTTTCATCAAAAATCTCCAACATCATCAACCGTGTAAAGTGACTTTCTCTATCAGCCGTACCCAATTTCGGGTATGGCTGATAGTTTATAATGCTATTATTCTTCATCATCACTCATTAATTCTTTAAGCAATTGCCTCTTTAGTTCACGTTCATGAAGCTGAAGTATTTGCTTTTCATAGTGACCAAAAGCTCGGATAAGCATAGCAACTCTTTCTTCCTTTCTCTCTCGGCTTTCGATAAGGTTCAAAACAACTCCCGCTCTTTCGGTTTTCTGATCAAAGTCATGTGACATGGCACTATCTATTGTCTCCAATGTATCATCCCCAATCGACTTCAGTACTTTAGCAAACTGGTCGTTATCCATCGTAATGGCACTCGTTGTATCAACCTTGTGATATGGTAGTCGTTTGTCTATTATACAGTCAAAGATTGCAATTGAACCAGCTTTACCATCCTGAAGCATCTCGTCATCGAAGATAAAATCCGCCAGTTTTGCATAAAAATCGCTTTCTTCCAGATTATCTTTCAAAAACTGTTCAAGTTTCTGATCAACATACGAGCCATACCTACTCATGAGATTTGCCTCCTCACGCTTGGTAATTACAACTGGCAATTTCATAGACTCATCAGTTTTATCACGTCTCACGCTCTTAACGAATTCCTCAAATACCTGTGCACGTTCCTCAGCTTCACATACCTTCATCATCTTGTAAGCTATCGCACACAAATTTACATCTGTCTGTGCATGCGAAACAATAACTCTCAACTTCTCTCTGTTTGTCTTATCTGTCATAATGAAAACCTCCTTTATCGTTGATAGTATTGCTAACGGAGGTCTCTATAAAAAATCCATTTCTATTTTTCTTTCTATTGCTACGTTATCTATTTCAGTAGGAATGTATTCAACACTCTCTCAAAAACCGCTATCAAAGGGCTTGTAAATTCGTAAATTCTCCCCTAATACTTGCATCGCACTCTCTTGATCTTTCTTCATCCCCATCAATGTATTAAATGCTATATCCTCTTTCTCCTGAACTCAGCGACACTTATTTTTTAATTTAATTGTTTTCATAATTTCTAGTATGAAATAGTCATTCATCTGCCTTTCATTACAAACATACATTGAACACATATATTTTAGCATAATGTCTCCCTTCGTCTTCAGTCAAGCGTTTTTCAGATTTTATCTCGTCTATCTTTTTGACCTCTTCAAATTTTTTTGTTTTCATATTAAAAAAATTTCTAGTTCTAATCAATAAGCAGGTGCTAAGTTCTAATGCACTCTCTTCTTCCACGTTCAAAGTTTACATATCATAGAATTATTTGATTTAAAAATATCCTACAAAAAGTCTTTCTGTTTCTTTCCTACGTGTACTCTAAAGCTATTTGCAATCTGCTTATTAGCCGCATGCACTTTCTCTGTAAATCCACTAATTCTGCCAAAAGTAATATCTGTACCAGCAATACCTTTTCTAACTCTATTCTGACTTGCTCAAGCATCTTCTAAAGTGCCGATATCCATAAAAGGATTCTTATATTCTTTTGCACTTAGCTTATCCTACATGATATCGTCCTTTTCTCGTCCTTGAATATACTGTATTTTTCCCTCTTCTATGCTGACATAATATTTCTCTATCCTAAAATACCTATTTTCAAACTTATACTTCAATTTTGTATATCTATTAATTACCATAAGTACAAATTTTCCTTTTAGATTCAACATAAAGCTAGAAACACTCACTAACCCTTAAATATAGTTAGGCACAAGATATCCCTCTATCATCTCTACACCTTTATGTGAACATAACCGCTTTAAAACATCTTGTACATCAACTTTTAACTTTCCTACTTATACCCCTTCTCCTTCTCATACTCTATAATGAAATCCCGGTTTGCAAGCTCATATTGATTAAATACTGCTGTGTCGTCAAAATCATCCGGCTCGACCGTTCCATGATACCAGCTTTTGGAATTGAAATATGCCTGATAATCGGCGTCTTTGAACTTTCTTCCATGACGGGCATACAGTTCGTTACATGCCAGACGGATCTCATCCGGTGTTAATCCATCCAGATCATCCTCTGTCAGATATTCACTGTCACTATATGGAAGAATGTAGTCATCGGAAGAATCATCTTCTGATGTTGGATTATAATAAAACGACTCATACGCTCTACCGCTATATTCACATTCATCCTCCAGATTGTCCACACTTAACTGACGTGGATAATAGGATGGTCCTGCAACAGAATATATCTTGCCAACTACGCACAACTCGCCATCCTCATCTACATATGGTACCGCATCCCTCACATTGGATAAAGCAACCGTCCAGTCATAGGTTTCTTTCAGAAAAGAATCCGTTCCTTCCATATCCTTATATGTATTGGTAAAACAACTGTCCATTGCATCCTGAACGTTTTTTTCATATGAATCTTCATCAATATCCAGATAAGCCAACACATCATCCTTTGAAAGAAGTACATCTTTACGAAGATCGATCGTATATACATAAAAATCTGTATATTCATTTGCATCAAAATCCACCCGCACAACTACCGACAACAAATCCTGATAAACAGACCACTCATATCCAATAGCAATACAATCTGTATATTAGGCTCCCGCTTTTGCCATATAATCATTTCCGAGCTTCTCTATCTGTGTATTTACATTTTCACAGGCGGTACTGTCATAATCTATGTATGGTAAGTGGTATACAACCTCACCATCTTTCGTCTGCACTTTCCCGGACATTTTCGAATCAACAACCATGTGATCTGAATACTCTTCCGGCATTTCACCGGTTCCAAATCCCACTTCTTTTTCTTCCGGAAGTGCGGCTGCCTTGCCATCTGATCCTGCTGCAGAAGAAGCCTCCTCTGATGTTTCCGTGTCAGAACCTGTATCCATACCGGCTGTTTCATCCGTTTTTCCGGTTTCTTCTGCCACGGTTGTTTCGGTCTTTTTGTTGCTGCCATCTGCATCTTTTTTTAAGGAAAAACTGCATCCCATGAGGCTGCCTGCCAGTGCCATACTTAATACTATAAATCCTGCTTTTTTTTTCATCCTTTTTACCCTCGTTTCTTTATCTTATAACTGCCAGTTTATATTTTCAGCATTTTTTGCTACCAGCAGTTTGGTTCTGAGTTCTGTATCATCCAGATCTATAAAGTCACCATTTGAATAATACTTCCACTGTGCTACTTCCTGATTCCCTGACCAGTTCATCTCACTGATCACATAAAACTGCATCGAAGCCAACGGTTCCTCACGATATTTCATATATCCATAACAATCGTTAAAATGTTCCCTATGTACCAGTTCCTTTATTTCCATAAATTCCTGTTCATTCTTTACCTGCCATATGGATAGTCTGCAGTCCTTTTTAGGCTTTCGTATTATTTTTTCAACAGATCGGTTGAACAAGATGGATATACAAATATAGAATACCGCATATTCTAATATATACACTCCAATATGTACAGAATCTCCCATTGTTGTATAAAAACGTTCCTGCTGCAACTGATTGCGGTAATATATAATTACCTCTGTAATATACAACGATAAAATGGCATCTGTTACAAGCTGTCCTATTGTGATTGCCGACTGCATACATTTTGAGTTAGCAAAAAAACGAATAACCGCCAGCACAATTGCTGTTATTACAGCAACGATCAATAGCACAATTCCTATATTCCCAATTGAGGAAAATATCCAGTCCTTTTTATCTTTTATGCTTGGATTAACTACTTTTCGTGTACATTCTTCAAGGGATCGCACAGTCTCATTGGAATACAGTAAGGACAGGAAGCCCATTCCAAATCCTATTAAACATACAATCAACCCCATTAATTTCTTTTTCATATTTTCATCCCCCATATCTTGTATATTTCTCCAACAATATATTCGTCACACCATCAGGCAAGAACCGCTTCCATTTCAACCCCAAGCACATCCCCAAGCGTTTCTGCCACCTTCTCCGCGGCATAAAGTTTATAATACAGTCTGGAATCCTGTTCTCCCATCTGGAAATAGCCATCGATGATCGTGTCAGAAACAGCCACTGCATAATATACTTCTCCCGGTACACTATCCTGATTGTTTGGATCAATATTTCCCGTTGTCCCGGTAATACCAATTCCGATGTCTGCACGATATGCCTGTTTACAGGCTTCTGCCATTGCCCGCGCTGTTTCTTTGGAATAGACACCACAAGTTTCTATCATCGCTTCCGGAACACCCTGCATGATCTTTGCTTCGTTGGAATAGGTTACAAATGCTCCTTTTAATATTGCAGATGCCCCTTCAGTATCTGTGATTAGGGAAGCAATCTGCCCGCAGGTGATACTTTCCATGGTTGTGATCGTCATTTTCCGGTCGATCAGACAGCCTGTCAATCGTCTGTAATTATTCCGTATTGTCTTTTCCATCTGTTCATCCAGTTTTTTTCCTGCCATTTATCCTTCCGCCTTTGTTGCCTTTAATCTATTTATTATTATAATATATTCACAAAAGGATTTCCACAAGTGGAAATCCTTCTGTCATTTCTATTTATCCTATCCCTTCTCTACAACCAGGAGCTCCTCGCCATTCTTCACCTTTCCGGTCTTTACCGGACGCAGTTTATAGCCATCCGGGAGCTCTGTTATAATGATAGGGGATATTAAGGATGGCGCATGCTTCTTCAGATAAGGAAGATCCAGCCGCATGACCGGCTGTCCGGCAGACACTATCTGTCCGGTCTCAACCAGTACGTCAAAGCCTTTGCCCTTTAGCTTTACCGTATCGATTCCAATATGGATCATCACACCGATTCCCTGTTCCGTTACCAGCCCTATGGCATGCTTCGTGTCGAAGACAAAGGCAATCGTTCCGGCAACAGGCGCGGTTATTTCAGGATCCGTTGGCAATACAGCGATTCCATCGCCCATTATTCCACTGGAAAATGCCTCATCCGGCACACTTGATAATTCAAAAACCTCTCCTGTAACCGGACTCAATATAGATACTGCAATAACCGCTTTCTCATCATACCCCTCCAGATAATCTTCCAGATTGGATTTGATCACAGACACCTTCGGGCCATAGATGACCTGTACGCCATATCCTTTTTTCACCACGCCGGATGCTCCGCTTGCCCGGAGAATATCTTCTTTTACAAGAGCTGCATCATATACCGTACAACGCAGTCTGGTTGCACAGCAGTCAACGTCCGATATATTGGCCTTGCCGCCAAGTCCTTCACAGATCAGCCTGGAAGTCTCCATCTGTGGGCTGTGATTCCGGAAAACATCCGTATTCCGGCCATTGTCTGATCCCTGCTCTCCGGCATTTTCTCCATGCTTTCTGGCATCCACATCACTTCGACGATATAATTTCACTTCGTCATTGTTATCTCTGCCCGGTGTTTTCAGATCAAACCGCCGGATCAGATAATAGAACAATACATAATATACGATAAAATAACCGATACCGACAATCACGATCCAGATCCAGTTCGTCTTTGCATTTCCCTGCATGATGCCGAACAGGGTAAGATCGATCAGACCGCCGGAGAAGGTCATTCCCACACCGACTTCAAATACATGCATCAGCATATAGGCAAAGCCTGCCAGAATACAATGGCTTCCATACAGAGCCGGTGCAACAAATAAAAATGTGAATTCCAGTGGCTCTGTAATACCTGTGATCATGGCTGTAAGGGCTGCGGAAAGAAGCAGTCCGCCTGCTGCCTTCCGTTTCTCCGGTGCTGCTGTTTTATACATAGCAAGAGCAGCTCCCGGCAGACCAAATATCATAAGCGGGAATTTACCGGACATAAATCTGGTGGCTGATACCGCATACTTTGTAACGGATGGATCTGCAAGCTGTGCAAAGAAGATATTCTGTGCTCCTTCTACAACACGCCCGCCAACCTCCAGCGTTCCTCCGACCGCAGTCTGCCAGAATGGCAGATAAAACACATGATGCAGGCCAAATGGTATCAGAAGACGTTCCATAAATCCATATACCCAGGTTCCTGCATAGCCGGAATTTAAAACCAGATCACCTACGGTATAGATGCCTTTCTGGATTGCCGGCCAGATAAAGAACATCAAAATACCAACTCCGGTATATACCAATGCTGATATGATCGGAACGAATCTGGAACCACCAAAGAAAGACAACACCTGCGGCAGTTCAATCTTATAAAAGCGGTTATGCAGGGCAGCCACACCAAGTCCTACCAGGATACCGCCAAATACACCCATTTGCAAAGATGTGATACCGCAGACAGAAACAACCGCCCCTGCAAGCATTGCTTCCGTACCACCATTTATCGTGATCAGCGCACTGATCGATGCATGCATGATAAAGAATGCAATAGCCGCTGATAGCGCAGCAACTTCCTTCTCCTTTTTTGCCATACCGATCGCCACGCCCATGGCAAACAGGATTGGCAAATTGGCAAATACCACATTTCCTGCCTCACTCATTACCTCAAATACAGCAGCAAATATCGTTCCCGGCCCAAGGATCCGCATCAGCCCATATGTTTCAAGCATGGTTTCATTGGTAAATGAGCTTCCGATTCCAAGCAGCAGTCCTGCCACCGGCAGGATCGCAATCGGAAGCATAAACGACCGACCAACCCGTTGTAATATTCCAAATATTTTATCTTTCATATAAAAAATCTCCCTGTTTCACAGATACATTCATACGAACTAGTATCTGCACAACAGAGAGAATCATTCTATTTTTATGAAAAAACTTCTTCTTTGTATGGTCTTCCGATCTTTACGACTTCTCCATTATCCAGAGTTACGGTTGATCTGGAATAATGCTTGACGTGCTGACGGTTGATAATACAATTACTGTTTACACGGACAAATATCTTCGGAAGATTTTTCAAAGCATTTGTCAGCGTAATATACTGCACATAATCACCTCTTGTTGTACAGTATCTGGTGAGACGATCATCTCTGTGAATACAGATGATCTCCGAAGCTGAAAAAATATTGATCGTTTTCCCATAGCAGACCCGGATAAAATTACTTTTGCTCATATTCAGGCGCTTGATCGCCGTATCAACGGCATGCACCAGCTTGATATCCCGATTTCGCTTCATAACACAATTGCAGTGCTCCACATCATAGATATCCCAGCCATCCGGAATATGGTCTGCATAAAATATAATCTTGCAATTTGGAACAGAACGATTGATGGCTCTGGCCAGACAGATCCCGTTATAGTGCAGATTGTCAAATACGATCTCCGTAATAAATATATCACAGGAAAAGGTACTTTCTTCTACATCTATAGACGCTTCTTCCGGCAGATACAATTCAAACTCTACATTATCCAGATCCATACGGGATTCTATAAAATCCTTCACAGCTTCCACTTCATGCATAGATGAATCACATATACCAATTTTCATTTGTATAACACTTTCCTCTCATTTGAATGCCACTTGTAAATTTTAGTATATTTCTTAGATATATGCAGTATTATTGTTAGTTTTTACATATAATAGAAGTGTCACTATCTGTTTCTTTTTTAATATTTATTAGAAAATACTTAAAAAGAAAAGGAATACCATCATGACACTGAATTATAAAATTATAGGATCACGCATAAAAATACGCAGAAAAATGAAAGATGTCACCCAGGAACAGATGGCGGAAGACCTCAATCTGTCTGTAGGTTTTATCAGTCAGCTTGAACGTGGTATCTGCAAAGTGAGTCTGGATACACTTGCAAATATCACCGAATATCTGGATTGTACTTTTTCTGACATTCTTGAATACAATCAACATTCTGAAAGCTATAATCAATCGAAACTGAATGCTCTTTATTCATCCTTATCCCCTGAAGACCAGCATGTTATGCTCAGTTTGATGGAGGCTTACACAAAACACCGCTAATATCCGGAAATTAGAATACCATAAAACAGACTAAAAAAACATAGATTGTCAATTCTACGTTTTATCATGCATAAATGACATGTGCAACTGACATTTCTGCTTTTTTTCTGCATAATTTACATCATAATAACAATAACAAAACTCCGATCATCAAAATTAGAATCCTAATTCCAGATAACCGGAGTTTTTATTATGTTTATTTTATTATTCTTTCGAATCTGTTATTTACTTACCTTACGGAAGTTCTTCTTACCACGTCTTACAACGATTCCATCTCCATCAAACTTCTCTTCCGGAATTGTAACTGAGATATCAGGTATCTTGTCACCATCAACAGCAACACCGCCCTGCTCTACCGCACGTCTTCCTTCATTTCTGGAGGATACCAGACCGGACTTTACAAGTACGGATACGATATCGATCGCACCATCCTTGAAATCATCGGCTGACAATGTAACAGATGGCATATCAGCAGCAACACCCTGGGAGAATAATGCTCTTGCACTCTCCTGTGCCTTTACTGCTTCTTCTTCGCCATGAACCAGCTTTGTAAGTTCAAATGCAAGGATCTCTTTTGCTGTATTTAACTGACTGCCTTCCCAGCTGTCCATCTTGTCGATCTCTTCCAGTGGAAGGAAGGTCAGCATACGGATACATTTTAATACATCGGCATCTGCAACATTTCTCCAGTACTGGTAGAACTCAAATGGTGATGTCTTGTTTGGATCAAGCCATACAGCACCCTTCTGTGTCTTACCCATTTTCTTGCCTTCTGAGTTCAGAAGCAGGGTGATCGTCATGGCATATGCATCCTTGCCAAGCTTTCTACGGATCAGCTCTGTACCACCAAGCATGTTGCTCCACTGGTCATCACCACCGAACTGCATATTACAGCCATATTTCTGGAATAACTCATAGAAATCGTAGCTCTGCATGATCATGTAGTTGAACTCTAAGAAGCTTAAGCCCTTCTCCATTCTCTGTTTGTAGCACTCTGCACGAAGCATATTGTTGACTGAGAAATGCGGACCAACCTCACGAAGAACATCTACATAGTTCAGGTCAAGTAACCAGTCTGCATTATTTACAAGAAGTGCCTTGCCTTCTGAGAAATCGATAAAACGGCTCATCTGCTTCTTGAAGCATTCTACATTATGAGCGATCGTTTCTGTTGTCATCATCTGTCTCATATCGGTACGTCCGGACGGATCACCGATCATAGCTGTACCGCCACCGATCAGGGCGATCGGCTTATTACCTGCCATCTGTAAACGCTTCATCAGACAAAGCGCCATGAAATGTCCTACATGAAGACTGTCTGCAGTTGGGTCAAATCCTATATAGAAAACAGCTTTTCCATTATTTACCAGCTCTTTGATCTCTTCTTCATCTGTTGTCTGAGCAATTAATCCTCTTGCCACTAACTCGTCATAAACCTTCATTTTTTTCCTCCTGTAACAGCATCCGCTCAGATGCTGATCTCTTATATCATAATTATTATCTACTTATTTATTCTGTGCCCGGATAGCTGCGGCAAAATATATGTCTCCGATCACTTTCCGACCATTATCCATCTATAATACACATACTCCGTGATTATACAACGAAATACAACACTTTGACAAGACCGTGTTTCAGTTTGCTTTTTTCAAACTGTTTCTGCGGATTCCTGCTGCTATCGCCACAAATAAAAACAGGAACGGTGTCGTGATCGGCTGCTCTACATTGACGAACGCCTGTGTGATATAAGAAACGATAAGCATCAGAACCGCAAGCATCACCGGTTCATCCTTCCAGGTTTTCACACAGTTACGGATCGAAGTAATGATCAGCCCCACATAAGTGATCAGGCCAAAAGCTCCCATCGTGACCAGATACTGCAGATATTCATTATGCGCACTGTCATAAACCGTTCCGGTTACTGCCAGCATCTCATCATAATACCGGGCAGACATCAGCGCATAGATGCTTTCATTTCCATTTCCAAATACCTGATCAACAAATGGCAGATCCTGATAGATCCGGCATAATCTCGACCAGATGAAGCCTCTGTAATCTCCCCAGAAATCATCAAATACGAAGATCTCCCAATGGTTGATACAGCCGATAACTGTCACGGTGATCCCTGCTATGAGCAATATCCCTGCTATGAGCAAACGGGATAATGCGGATCTTCCTGTATTATATTTCTTCTTTGATAACCATATCGCACACAAGATACCGATCACACAACAGACAGTCAATATGTCTCTTGCATCCACCAGCTTCGCCAGACCGGACAGCTTCTCATATCCCCTTCCGGTTCCTGTCGTGATCCACGCCATGATCGTATAACCGGAAAGAAAGGTGGTACAAACAGTTACAAATTCTGCAAACAGGCTTCGTTTTAATGCGAAAAAGAGTAATATCACCCATGCTGCAGCAAGTCCCATATATGCACTGTCACTATTTGCCGCGATCAAGGCGGCTCCGCCCAACAAAAGGGCTGCCATATAGCAGATCCGGTATGCCCGCTTTTCTTCGATCAGATACATACCGGAAAAGAATGCAACACTGGTACAGACAAAGCCAGCAAATATATTAATATTTCCAAAGGTGGACAGGAACATCGCCTGCTGATCCTCTCTGATATGTGACAACAGATGAAACACATCAATATCCAGGTGTTGTAAGCTTCCCATCAAAAATGCAAGTCCACTGATAACAGAAAACACCGGTGCCAGGATCTGCTGCCATTTATATCCGCTTCCAATGCCAATATAAAGCACAAGCACAAGCACCAGAAATTCCAGTCCGCAGCGTCTTCCCATGGATCCGGTATAGGCTGCCATTTTATCATCTGCCATGATCCATGCAAGTGTGCCTGACAGCACAAAAGCTCCCATCCAGATATCCGACGCCAGAAAATTTCTGCCTCTTCCCGTTTTTTTTGCAGCATCCGTATGCTCTTCCATATGATCCGTAAATCCGAGTATAAATGTCAGACACATCAATATCCCATAGATCAATACTCCATTTTTAAAGAAATTGTATTTTGTGATCGTAATATCCATATATCCATCATGAAGAACCAATGGAAAAACAACAAACATGTACAGCAGGAATGCCGTTGTAATGCTTTCTTTAAAAATCTGAAATGCTGCTTCTTTTTTGAAATCATTCTTTTTTGAAAAAGCCGGCTTTTGATCTCCGGCTTTTTGTTTCTTATTTGTTTTTGTCATTTTCTCTCTTTGCCTTTATTCCTATAGCAATGGTGACAGGAGTCTGAGGAAGGCATCCACCAGTGTAATTCTGGACATATGCTTCTTACACCAGTCCAGCGTGATCTCCTCTGATTCCTTCATCGTTGAAAGCATATCATACTTCACTTCTGCAATGATACTGGAATCATATACCAATACACCGCATTCAAAATGATGATAGAAGCTCCGGTTATCCATATTGATCGAACCGATCGAGGTCAGATTATCATCCGTCAGGATACATTTGGAATGGATAAATCCCGGTGTGTACTGATAGATCTTCACGCCGGCACGAAGCAGTTCTTTGTAGCTTGACTGTGTCATACGAAAGATCATCTTCTTATCCGGGATCGCAGGTGTTACGATACGGACATCGATTCCCCTCTTTGCTGCGAGCTTTAACGCTGTCATCATTTCATTGCACACGATCAGATATGGAGTGAAGATGTATACATATTCCTTTGCATCATTGATCATCTGCATATATATGTTCTCACCAAGCGGCTCCTTCTTGAGCGGATTGGTCGTATATGGCTGAAGATATCCATCGTTCAAATGCTCCTTCTGCTCTGCCGGACGATAGCTTAAGATATGCTTATCTTCATTCCGGATGCTGTTCCATAACTGAAGGAACAGGATCGTGAACCGCCATGCAGCATCTCCATCCATACGGATACCGTTATCCTTCCATCTGCCATAAGGTGATTTCTTATTAATGTATTCATCAGACAGGTTAAAACCGCCGGTATAAGCAACCGTACCATCCATAACCGCGATCTTCCGGTGATCCCGGTTGTTAAAGATCGTTGCCAGAAATGGAACCACCTGATTAAATGCCATACATTTGATCCCATAGCTTTCCATCTCACGCCAGTAATACTTTGGCACATAAAAAACTGAGCCGATATCATCATAGATCAGGCGGACTTCCACACCCTCTTTTACTTTCTCTTTTAAGATCTCAAGCACCGTATTCCACATTTCGCCCGGATTGATGATGAAATATTCAAGGAAAATATACTTTTTTGCCGATTTCAGGTCATCGACAAAATCCGGCCAGACATCGTCCCCCATCGGATAATACCGGACATCCGTATTCTGATATACAAGCGAACCTGCATAATCTTCTGTATATTTGAACAACCGGTATGGCGGCTGCCCCTTTATCACATCACTGAAATATGCCATATTGGCATACAGATCCGTTTCATAGTCCCATTCTGCCGCATGCTTCATGTATTTCTCTAACTTCTTCGGCATAATGATATGTCCATAGAGCAGATAAAGCAGACCACCGAGAACCGGGAACATCAGGATCGGAACGATCCATGCCAGTTTAATTGACGGATTCACATCCTTTAATAACAGATGCATCACAGCTATAAAACTTAACAAATGCAGAATAGCCGCCACCAATACATAGTATTGCTGCAGCTTGAATACTTCTACCATAAAGAAGATCAACTGTGCCGCTACCAGCAGACATGTAATTACCATTCGACTAAATAACCTGTTCAATAGTTTCTTCATAGACAATTTTCCTCTTATTAATTTATGACAGGACACCATAAACCGTGCCCTGCCATTTTATCTTTTATCCTGTATTTCTATTTTACCTGATCGAAGTTACTTTATATCCGGCTTCCTTTACTGTATTTTTAATCTCTTTATCGGATAACTCGCCACTTAAAGTAAGCACCGCCTGCTTCTTCTCATGGCTGACCTCTGCTTCTGTTACCTGTGGAAGTGCCTCAAATGCTTTCTTCACTCTTGCCTCGCAGTGTCCGCACATCATTCCTTCTATATACACCGTCTTATTCATCGTACCAGTCTCCTTTTCTATCTTATTATTTCCCTCAACATTTTTTGATACCTTTTTCTGGTGTATTCTGTATTTACTATTATTAACATATATCTTCACAAAATTCAACCGTAATGCATTCATTACTACACAAAAACTGGAAAGGCTCATGGCAAATGCTCCAAACATCGGGTTTAACTTCCAGCCAAACATCGGATACCAGACACCTGCGGCAAGCGGAATTCCAATAATGTTATAAATAAATGCCCAGAACAGGTTCTCTTTGATATTTCGTATCGTTGCCATACTTAACCGGATCGCTGCCGGAACGGTTCGAAGACCTTCCCGCATCAGTACCACATCGGCCGCATCGATCGCAACATCGGTTCCGGCTCCGATCGCCATACCGATATCTGCACGGGTTAATGCCGGGGCATCATTAATGCCGTCACCAACCATGATCACACGGTGCTCCTTCATCAGTTCTCTTACAACCGCTTCTTTTCCATCCGGCAGTACATCAGCGATCACGCGGTCAACACCTGCCTGTTTACCGATTGCTTCCGCTGTCTTTACATTATCTCCGGTTAACATAACAACTGAATAATTCATCTCTTTTAATTCTTTGATCGCAAGGATTCCATCCTCTTTGATCGTATCTGCAACGGCAAGGATACCGACCAGCTTATTCTCGTCGATTGCCAGATAGATCGGAGTCTTGCCCTGTGAAGCTAATTCTTCTGCCAGTGTCTTATCCGCCTCAGATAAGGTTACATACCGGCTGATGAATTTTCCATTTCCACCAAGCAAAATGTGATCTGACTTCTTTGATCCATCCTGTCCGGCTCCGTTTTCATTCTGTGAAGCCGCCTCACTGCTTAATCTACAGCGGAGTCCATTTCCCGGAAGCACCTGAAAATCTTCAATCTTCTGTGGCTTGATCCCTTTCTGTCCGACATATTCCATAATGGCTTTGCCTATCGGGTGCTCACTGTATTGTTCCAGACTTGCTGCAAAGGTAAGCAGGTCTGTCTCACTGTATCCATTTCCCGGAACTACATCTACCACTTCCGGCGTTCCATTTGTGATCGTTCCTGTCTTATCCAGTACAACCACATCTGTTTTTCCTGTCATCTCAAGTGCTGCCGCATTCTTAAATAGGATACCTTGCTTTGCTCCGACACCGTTACCTACCATAACGGCAACCGGTGTTGCAAGTCCAAGTGCACACGGACAACTGATCACAAGTACCGATATACCTCTGGCAAGTACAAAGCCTGTGCTCTCTCCTGCAATGATCCATACGATAATGGTGATCAGGGAACAGATCAGGACAGCCGGAACAAAGATACCGGATACTTTATCTGCAATCTTTGCGATCGGTGCTTTTGTTGCTGCTGCATCACTGACCATCTCTATGATCTGGGATAAAGTCGTATCTGTACCGACTCTGGTTGCCCGGCATTTCAGATAACCGGATTTGTTGATCGTTGCGGCAGATACTTTATCTCCTTCTGCTTTATCGACCGGAAGACTCTCACCGGATAAGGCAGACTCATCAACCGCACTGTTTCCCTCTATAACCACACCATCTACCGGAACACTGGATCCCGGACGGACGATAAATACATCTCCAACTACCACATCCTCAGCAGCAACTTCCTGTTCTTCTCCATCACGAAGAACAATGGCTGTTTTGGGTGCAAGCTTCATCAATCCCTTTAAGGCATCTGTCGTACGACCTTTGGAATATTCCTCGAGTGTCTTACCAACTGTTATCAGTGCAAGGATCATGGCTGCCGATTCAAAATAAAAATCATGCATCAAGGTCATAACACGGTCATTATCCTGCCGCATCACGGCATCTGTCATTGCAAATAATACATATGTGCTGTAGATAAAGGATGCGCCTGAGCCAAGTGCTACTAATGTATCCATACCCGGTGCTCCATGGATCACACCCTTAAATCCATTAATAAAAAACTTCTGGTTTACAACCATGATCGTAATTGCAAATAACATCTGGATCAGTCCCATAGCGACATGGTTATCACTGATGATTTCCGGCAGTGGCCATCCCCACATCATATGTCCCATGGAAATGTACATCAGCGGAATTAACAGAACGACAGATGCGATCAGTCGAACCTTCATCTTATGCAAGGCTGCATGATTATCCAGTTCATCTGCATCCGCCGCCTGTTTCTTCTCGGCATCCTTCCGGTCTTCCCCTGTCATCAGACTGGCTCCATATCCTGCCTTTTCTACTGCTTCAATAACTGCTTTTGGATCAGCATTTCCTTCTACCGTCATCGAATTTGTAAGCAGACTGACGGTACAACTGTCAATCCCTTTTACTTTCTTTACTGCCTTTTCTACGCTTGCGCTACAGGCACTGCAGCTCATTCCTGTTACGTTATATTTATCCAAGTCATTCACCTTCTTATCAAGCTTTTTTATTATGTTTCAGATGTGAAACAATCATACGAATATAGTATCCTTTCTGGTCTGGCTGAAACATCTCTATGTGTTTATTTCATTAATTTTTTAATGGTATCAACCAGATCATCCACCGTATCTTCTTTTCCTGCTTTGATATCCTCGATCACGCAGGTTCGGATATGCTCTGCAAGAAGTTCTTTATTAAAACTGTTCAATGCAGAATTGACAGCGGCAACCTGTACTAATATGTCCGTACAATATGCATCCTTTTCCAGCATTCCCTTGATCCCCCGGATCTGTCCCTCGATCCGGTTCAGCCGGTTCATCAGCTTCTTATATTCACCTTCTGTTCTCTGTTTTGTTTTATGACAATGGCAACATGGTTCTTCCATTCTTGTCCGCTCCCTTCTGTCTGTTTCCTGATTTTTTCATCCATCTGTATCTGTTCATTTATTTTTTATATCCAATTTTTAATGATCCCGGATACGATATTATATATACCCCATAGGGGTATTTTTGTCAAGACCAGAAACATAATAAAAACGCAGGGCAAATGATAAAAACTATCACTTGTCCTGCATCTTTATAGTCCGGTGTCATGTGACACCTTATTTTTTATTTTCCCGTATGATCCGGTATTATTCTACAACGTCATCCTCTAACAGACCTTCGTCGTCAATGATTCCTTCATCAGATCCATCCTCTATCTCATCTGCTGAATCATCGGATCCATCATCACTGCCATCTGAATCTGTACTCTCCATATCACTGTCATCATATTCGTATCCATCGATCATATCACTTTGATCATCGTAATAATCACTGTATGAGATCGAACCGGCCTCCAGAACATCTTTCAGATTATAGATTGTTCCATCGGTTGCATTTACCATAAGTGCCTGTACCGGATAGTCAAAATCATATGTTCCATCATTTTCGTCTGCCTGTGCAAAAATCCATACAGGAACATAATTATATACATCATCCTGAGAATCATCCTTAATACAGTAATATGTCAATCTGACATCGTTAAATTCAATATCACTATAGGAAGTCTTATTATCTGTATAATACTGTGCAACGTTCTTATCCAGTTCCTTTAAAAGCTCTTTCCAGCTCAAGAGATCTACATTTTTTTGATCCTCACCGGTTGAAACCAACAATGGATAACAGCTTGCGTTGATCACGCCATTGGAGTCGATCTGAATGGAGAACGTCTCTGTTGGGGCATCATACCAGGCATCATCCTCATCGCTTGAAAGAGTATCAACCATAGACAGATCCGCACTGTATGGAGCAGTTCCATTGACAGAACGTCCAAAGTTTACGATATAGCCTTCATACTCTGTTGCGATCACATTATAAGAGCTGTCATAATACTCCCATAATAACGGAGATTTATCTGTAACGATCACATCATCAATTCCACATCCGGCAAGAAATTCCTGTGCCAGTGATACGGCTTCATCTTCAGAAAATGTACAGGTATTTACAATGCTGTCATCAAGTCCCTCTTCTCCATACTTTGCGTCATAAGCATATACAAAGGATGCACCCTCATATGGTCTGTAATTGATCAGACCTTCGGATGGATAATAAGAAAGATCAAAGCTTGCATTTAACCCTTCTGTTCCCTCTGAGAATGAGAGCATGAACTGATTATCGCCAATCTGTCCGATATAATCCGATGCACTGTAATCACCGGCTCCTTCCCTCTCATCCGTTGCCGTTGCCATTTCATTTTCCAGATAGGATATGTATTCCTTACAATAATCCTCTGTATCTGTATCGCCAGCTTCCTTCGCATCGTCTAACATCGTCTGATATGAATCAATCTGAGTCTGCAGATCACTCTTGGTCTGGTGCTCCCAGTCATATACATAGATACCCTTTGACTTATCAAAGATTGCCTCGCAAACCTTCTGCCTGTATGCATTATCAAAGGAATTCTTCTTATAAGACACAATAGACATACTGTCGGAATCCGGTGTTATGATATCATCATCTTTAATGGCGATCTCTTTGATACCGGAATCACCGGCGTCCAGCTTACCCTCATAAGACTCCGGAACACCAAGACGGGACGATAACTCACCGCCTTCTCCTGTGCTTCCTTCTTTCTGCGTTCCATCACCCATATCGTAATCGACCTTCTTATTACATCCTGAAAAAACAGTTGCTGCAGACAATGCTGTTGCCAGTAACACTGCCGACATTTTTGTTAATTTTCTCTTCTTCATGGTTTCCTCCTCGAAATTCCAAATCAGCTAAACAAAGTTATTATAATCGAACCAACGCACGATAGCAAGAAAAAGCAAGAAAGAAAATGTGAAAATACTGCGAACGGCCCTGAATGCATATGCATCCAGAGCCGTTTTCTGAACTGTTATTTATTCTTTTGAGATAACAACCTTGCCATCCACTACCTGAATCTTTACCTTGTTTGTATCAATTCCGGCAGCCTCCAGAATATCATCACTGATCTGTACACGGTGTGCCTTATCCATAATGGAATATTCTTCATGGGAATCGGTTCCATTAAAGCTCTCGCTTTCCATGTCATTGATCCGTTTTCTGTAATCCTCTTTCATGATCTTTTCTGTACTGATCTTACCATCTGCGATCATAACCACACGTCCAACCTTATTTGCAAGACTGATATCATGCGTTACGATGATAACTGTAATACCCATTTCCTCATTCAGCTTCCGGAACAGATCCTGGATCATATCTGAGGTTTTGGAATCGACTGCACCGGTCGGCTCATCTGCCAACAGGATTTTGGGATTGTTGGCAAGTGCGATCGCAATTGCAACTCTCTGCTGCTCACCACCGGACATCTGTGCCGGATAAGAATTTACCTTTTCCTTTAAACCAACCTTGCACAAAAGATCATAGGCTCTGGCTTCCCGGTCCTCCTTATTGTCTTTATCAAAATACATCGGCACCTGGACATTTTCCAGAGCTGTCATATACGGAAGCAGGTTTCTGGAATTCTTCTGCCATACAAAGCCAACGGTATGTTTCCGATATTCTACCAGTTCTTTGTCTGTCATTGCAAAAAGGTCTTTTCCATCTACATATAATTTTCCTGCTGTCGGACGTTCCAGTCCGCCGATCATATTCAAAAGCGTTGACTTACCACTACCGGATTTACCGATAACTGCCATCAGCTCACCCTTTTTGATCGTAAGCTCCAGCCCCTGAAGTGCCATTACTTCAACTTCATCTGTTTTATAGATCTTAACCAGACTGTCGCAGTCAATGATATTGCCGGTTTCTTCATATTCTTCCACAGCCTGACTGTTTCTGTCTATATCGTCCAAATCTTCTGATGTTTCTGTATCGTCATCTGCTATATCTGCTTCATCAACAGCGTTCCCAGCATCCACTGCAGTCTCCTGCACACCGATATCGTTCACGTCTGTATCTGTGATATCGGCGTCTTCCTGAACAGGATCCTGATCCATTGGTTCTTCCATCATCTGTGCAGCATTTTCCTGCATATCAGTTTCCGGAATCGTATTTTTATCTTTTTTCTTAAAAAATCCACTATGCTTTGCCAATGATCTCACCATCCTCTATCTCAAATACTACGTCTCCGAGTTCCATCAGGTTTGGATCATGTGTCGTCATAACGATCGTGATTCCTTCTTTTGCCACCAGATCCTTGAACAGCTTCATAACATTCAGTCCGGATGCTGTATCCAAAGCTCCTGTCGGCTCATCTGCAAAGATTACCTTTGGCTTATGGGCAACCGCTCTTGCAATCGCAACCCTCTGCTGCTCACCACCGGACATCTGGTTCGGCATATGGAACATTCTGGAACTAAGTCCAACCATCTCCAGAACCTCACGGATACGGGAATCCCGGTTTCCTTCATATTCAGCAAGTCTTAAACCAAAATCTACATTCTCATATGCATTCATGATCGGGATCAACGCTACCGACTGGAATACAAATCCGATATCGTACCGTCTGAGCTTTTCTCTTTCCGGTACAGCCATCTCCGACAGATCATGATCCTCTATGATCACCTGACCCTCTGTTGCTTCATCCAGCGCACTTAAAATATTTAAAAGGGTTGTTTTACCGGAACCGGATCTTCCCTTCAGGATCGCAAGCTTTCCTTCCGGGATATCCAGATCTATTCCTTTAAGAGCATAAAATGGTTCGCCATTTCCAACTGTAAAACACCGCTTTATTCCTCTTGCAGTAATCATATTCATAGTTTAGTCCTCCCCCAGTTTTAATGCCTGTGTGATGTTCATCTTCTTTAAGATTGTCCGGAGAACAATGAAGCAGATAATAAACATTGCCACAACTACGATCGTCAGTTTCAATATATCAAATGGGTTAACCGCTATGCTGATCGCTATGTTATGCGACTCCGGCAGATATACGATCGCTACCAGCTTTACAAACAACGCAGTAGCCGCCGCTCCAACTCCGTATCCTGCCAGACTGGCAAGAACAGAACTGAACATCTGCTCGTTGATCAGCATCTTGTTGATCTCCTTCATACTCATACCCATCGCACGGTAGATACCGAACAGAAGCTCCCGCTGCTTGATCGATGTGATCCAATAGATGAGGAATCCTACTGTACAGAGGATAACTGCTACCAGGAAGCTCAGTGAGAATAAACCATTTGTGATCAGTACAAGCGGAGATTCCAGCATGTTCTGTACTTCCTGATCTACACTCTGATAACTCTTTAATGAAATACCCTGCTTTTCAACCGTATCCAGGACCTCCTGATAATCATGTCCATCTGCAAGCTGTCCCCATATCTGATATGGAGTAAGACCAAATGCACTGACAACATATGCGTAATTAGCAACAACCAGATAACGTTCCTTCTCAACAACCTTTCCACTTTTGTCCTTCTCATATGTGTACTGGTTAAATCCAGGCCATGCATCTACAATTGCGCAGATTGTTCCGGACGGTGATGCGATCTCAACCGGCTCCTTTGTCTTCATCGGGCTGTATCTTGCATATGTGATGCTGTCACCAACAGACAGATCATATTCCTTTGCCAGATTTGATGAAATGATAACACCATTGGAAACAGTTGCAATACTGTTCAGGTAATTATACCAGTGTTCATCATTCAAGCCTGACTTTAATTCGGCTGTCTCACCAAATTCCTTTGTATTAATTCCCATCAGAACAGAGTCCGGAAGTTCAGAACCTCCAACCTTGATCGTTGTATTGTCATCATAGATCACACGGGTCAGATGTTTGCATGAATTGGAAAGATTCTCTGTATACCGTTCAAAATCCGGTTCTTCATAGTACCAGTGACTCTTCTTATCTTTATCCAGATACGCACCCATCTTCCACTGTTCACTCAGAACGATATCTGTTCCAAGATTATATTCGATACGCTCCTGATTGTTCTCATTGATCGTTCTTGCCATATTGGAATTAAACATACCCATGGCGATCGTCATAACCAGAAATACAGAGATAAAGCCCTGCTTCTTCACTGTTCTGGTGATCTGAAGGAAGGAAGCATATACCGCAGGTGACCATCTCTTCTTACCAATGAAATAAATGAACTTGATCAGATATTTGATCAGTCGCAGGATCAGCAGCCCAACTGCAAATATAAACAGGGAGGAATTCAAAAAGATCAATGGATCCGGTTTGTTTCCAGCCAGAATGCTTAATGCAATATCACTCTTCTGTTTATTGTAGTTGTACAGCAGGTAAATGGAAACTGCCACCAGGATCACATCCAGAAATGCCTTCTCCCAGATTGGCTTTGTATTCACCTTTCCAAGTTTACTCTTCTGCTCTACTATCGAATTCTTCGCGTATTTCAATACCGGAAGTGTTATAAACAGGATTGCGATAACTGCAGCAACCAGACTGTATAATAACATTCCCCATGTCAGCTTATAAAAGTGTGTATCACCAAAGCTGAATTTCAGGAAGGAGGTTGCACTTGCACATAATTTACACAACAGATATCCGACCGGAATACCAATAACGATCGCGATCAAAGAAAGGATCGCAGATTCTCCAAAATAGATGCCAAGAATCTGTTTCGTACTGGTACCACGACTCTTTAGCATCGCAATCTCACCGTCCTCCATTTCCAGGATCTGACTGGATACCATATAGATAAATGCCAGAAGCAATACCAGGATTGGAAGCTCCAGTACCCAGATAATGATCATGATCGATGTTGCATCGTCCTGATAATCAGCAAGTATGCTGCTGAAATTCTGAATAAAGTTACCATCTGCTTTTGAAAATGCACTCAGATAATAACGGATATCTGATGCATTTGTATGATCGATATATGCATAATCCAGCATATTATATGTTGCATAATATATTGTCAAAACACCATAGTTTGCAACGGTTGCATCAAAGGATGCCTGATCTGTAAATATCATCTTATCAAAATCTACCGGTGTCTCTTTCCAGTAAATATCAGTGGTATCCTTTGGTTCAAAGATTCCGACAACCGTAAATGTAACCGGCTTTCCATCCTTGTCTACCAATTTATCAATTGATACGGTTTCACCTACAACCAGATCATATGTATCCGCATTCTGCTGATTGATAATCACCGGATAAGTACCTTCAACCGGTTTCCCGGTATCAAGTCCCTCTCCAAACGTGATATTGATATGTTCGCTCATATCCTGCATATAGTTTACACTGAAAAATCTCCTGGAACCGAGCCCGGTCATTGCATAAGTACCTTCTATAAACAATCTGTTCTGTCTGCTTAATACCGGTACGTCAATGTAACTCATCCACTTCTTTTCATATGCATTGATACGGTCAAGTACGGATGCAGAATCCGGGAAATTGTCTGTTGAGCAGGAGCCCTGTCTTCCGACCACGGCTGAATATGTGTTGTTATCTTCTATCGCTGAATCAAACTTGGATGCCAGCGTCATATCCATTGCACCGTTTTTGAACATCGGATTACAGGATGCTACAGCAACCAGAAGCACAATACCAAGAAGAAGGCAGGCATTCAGCCACTTTTTATTCAGTAATTTATTTCTTAAGAATTTAAACATTCCTCTTCTCCCTTCTATTCTTCTGAGCTGCTATCGGCTTTTTTCTTTATATTGTCACCACTGCCGGAAGAACCGGATTCTTTCAGAATCACATCTCCTTCTGACAATCCGGTAAGTACACATGCATTTGACGACTTTGTATCTGTGCTTGTTGTTACATACTGTTTTACAATCTCATCCTTTGAAAGCTTCCACACATATTCATAGGATTTACCGGATGTCTTATCCGTCTCTGTATAAATAATATTCATTGGAACTGTTACTACATTTTCCAGTGACATTTTTGCAAAGCTTACAAAATATCCCTTTGGTGAATCATAGAAGCTCTTATCATCCACCTGTATATAATATCTGGTATCTTCGGATCCGGAGCTGCTTGTTATATATACCTGACCATCGATCGTTGTTACATAAGCCTTCTTGGAATCCGCTGTTGCTCCGATACATCTTCCGGTCAGCTTCTTGCTGTCATCCTTCTGATCAATTAAAGTAACCTCCTGATTGACCAGAAGTGTTGCATTACTGTTATCACTTCCGGTATCGTCACTTCCGCTATTTCCGTTACGTCTGGAGCTTCCACCGTTATCTGTCAGGGATAAGGACATCATCTTGGATTCATTGCTTCCTATGCTGACAACCTTGTCACCCTCTTTGATCTGTTTTCCCTGACTGGCATATACACTCTGTACAACGCCGTCGCTTTCTGCATATACGCTGATATTACCTTTTCCATCATTATTTTTGTTCAGCTTATCACGCTTTGCGATCAATGGATTCACAGTCGTATTATAATTGATCTTTGCCAGCTCTTCATTGTATTTTGCAATCTCAATCTGGCAGGTAAGCTGCTCAACCATGTATAATGTATTGCCATTATTATCATCTGGATCCGGGATATCGTAATCACCGTCTTCTTCATCCCCGTCATCTGTTGTAGTATCCGTTGTATCATCTGCCGGATCAGCATCTCCCGGTGTTGCCACCTGCTGTTTCTTCCTGCCGGAACGGTAATCTTCAATCTCGGCTCTCAGATCCTTGATCTGCTCTTCATAGCCCGCTACTGTCGAATCATAATCACTCTTTGCATCTGATATCTGGGAGTTTAACTCCAGCAGCTCTGCGCTACCACCACCACTGTCAACAATATACAACAGATCGCCTTTTTTCACTTCCTGACCTTCCGCCAGATCAAGCTGTGTAAAATAGCCTTCTACAGGAGCTTTATAGGTTATCTGATTGGTATCTACCATCTTATAGGATTTGCTGGTTCCTGTTGTCTTAAAAGTTCCCAGCTTAATCTCATATGTTGTATAATCACTTGGGATCGTTGAATCAGAATCATAATAAACCAGATCTCCCTCTGAAAGACCGCTCTTTACTTCCGTGTAGTTATCATCCTGTGCACCGATCTTGATCTCACGCTTTTCCTTATCACTGCTGTCTGTCTTCACATATACAAAATACTTATCTCCTTCTTCGTATAAGGAATCATTTCCGACTACAAGAACATTTGCAGCAGTTGAAGTACTGAAATACAACGGTGTCAGTGTTCCTGTCTTTAAGATCTTGCTGTTATCCACATCTTTCAGTTTAAAACGGACATATGGCAGCTTGGATGCACTCTGTGCTGCCGCGATCTCCTGATTGGAATATTTGTATTCTTCCAGCTCATACCGTTTGCCATCAATCATCGTGTACATGGTGTTAAAATTTGCATATCCATCTCTTGTGATCTGCTCACCGGTGATCTCAATATACGGTGTGTTGTAATCAGATATAATAACAACATTCTCACCACTGGAGATCGATCCGCCGCCTTCATCTGATGAATCTGTATCCGTCAGGCTCTTGGCATATGTAACATAGCCGTCCTGTTCTGCTACGAGCTTGTTATCGGTTTCCAGAGATTCCTTCTCGTCAATCTGTTGCTGGAGCTTCTTGACCTTATAATTGTACAACATGTTATCATACCGGTTATTCTCGGCATTGACTGCTTTTGTGCTCTGGTTTTCTTTCGCACCGGCAGAATCTCCAGCCTCATTACATGCTTTAATCTTATAATCCAGTTCCTTCTGTTTCTGTTCGTATATCTTTTCATTTACATTATGGGTCTGCTGCTCACTGGAAAGAGAGGCTTTCAGGTCTTCAATTCCTGAAGTCGTATCATCGCTGTCTGCCTCTGCAAGAACCGTGCCCTTTTTAACATAATCACCTACATTGACATAAATCTTTGAGAGTGTCGCTGAGGTTTTAAAGAAATAACAGTAATCCGTTGGTACGATCGCACCGTTCTTGATGATCTTCTTACCAACATCACTCTTTTCGACCGGACGGTACGCTTCATTCGTTGTAACAGGTTCTAACAGCTCCGGTGCCTTTTCTTCTTTTTTCCCACAGCCTGTTAAACCAAGCATCATTGCCATAGCGATCGCTGTCATTCTGACTGCATACGATTTTTTATTGATCATTATTCTCTTCTTTATCAATTTACCGTCACCTGCTCTCCAGCCTTCAATCCAGACTTAATAATCGTATATCCGTCTACCGTTTCACCAATTGTTACATCAACTGCTGTCCGGAAGCCATCATCATTGATCGTGAATACATAATAATTATCTTCTGACTTCTCATTGATCGCTTTTTCATCGACATAGATAACATTGCTGATCACCGGCTTATGGATCGTCATGGTCAGCACATCTTCTTCTGAAATTCCTGCCATACTGTCTACCGGCTCAAATAAGATTTTCTGCATCTGCTTACCGGTTGCCTTATCTTCATACTGACTGACATCAATAACCTTCATATCGTAGGATGCCACTTCATAATCTGCCTGATAGACATCCCCTTTTTTAAATTCATAATCATCATCTGTCGTTGCTGTATAATTAGAGGATCCGGATGCTACGGTCACCAGATTATCGGATGAACTTGCATATCCATATCCCAACCACTCATTGACATAGGTTACAGTTCCATCCTTTTCTGCAATCAGACAATACTCCTTCATCTTCTCGTTCTGTTCTTTAATATATGTATCTGCGATCTGGATATCCTCTTTCAGACTTGCAATATCATCAGAATAATCCTCTGATCCATCAATCTGCATCAGTTTCTGATAATGTTCGATCAGCAGTTCGTTCTCTGCCTTCTGTTCTGTATATTCCTTGATCGTAGCCTGAATATCATCTGCCTTAAACTGAACCATGATATCTCCGGCTTTAACCCGATCTCCCTTTGATACATTAACCTTTTCTACTTCATAATCATCCTGTGAAACTTTATAATTTTTCGTTTCAAATTCATCCGGGGAAAGTTTTAAATTCAAGATTGGTGAAATATCTCCTGACTGAACGGTCACCGTATCATATCCCACCTTTGTATATGATTCAATATGAATAGAAGGTTTGCTGCTTTCTGCATTTTTGCTGCTGCATCCACCCAGAAGGGCAGCTACCATACTGGCACATAATACACATGCCACACCCTTTTTGATTCGTTTCCGCATCGTTGCCTCCTTGCTTACGCTGTTTTATTTTTATGTATATCTGAAAATACTATATTTCCCAAATTAAATCATTGTAATTTTACTCTCTCTGTCTGGCATAATCAAGCAATCCTTATTTTATTAAACAATCTTAAGGATTCCTGTATTATTTCTGTTACATATCATTTTCTGACAAATGTCCTAGTCTTATGCCAGTATAAAAAACAAATGTATCATATTTGCATCTTTTCGTGTTACATACAAACTTCGTTGTAAGTTTATCATGTAAATGTGTCCATTTTATGGTGAAAATCTCTATCATAATGCGTTCATTGCATTTTTTTCAAAAAAAAGTAAAAAAACTTGTTGACATTTATATAGCACAGTGGTATTATCTTACTTGCGTCGGCGGTAAGCCGTACGAAATAAGACATGCGGGAGTGCTGGAATTGGCAGACAGGCTAGACTAAGGATCTAGTGCTGGAAACGGCGTGTGGGTTCAAGTCCCATCTCCCGCATTTTTTATTTCTAGAGAAAGCTTAAAACATAAGCTTTCTCTTTTTTTTAACTAATATTAACTCCCGGGAGATTTCCTTGATATATGGGCTGACAGGGGGTAGAATCAAATATATTCATAAAAACAGGAGGAATAGAGCGTGTCAAAAGCGATATTCAATAAGAAGGTTCTGGCGGCAGCGATTGCCGGTCTGATGTCCGTGTCGCTGGTTGGTTGCGGAGGCAGTACCGGTGGACAGACAGGAAGTTCCAGAATAAATATAGAGCCGTATAGCAAGGTGGAATTCAATACGGATCAGGTTAAGAGCGGAGATATCCAGTCCTCATTGACATTGGAGCTCAAGCCTGATGGTTACAGCAGCAATGATTACTCGATACAGCAGTCTGACTACAAGGTTCAGGAGGTCAAGGTAAAAGAGGGCGATAAGGTGGCCAAAGGCGATGTGATGATTCAGTTTGAGGCCAAGGATATCCAGAAGACCATAGATCAGTATACGGATCAGAAGGAGCGGGATCAGCTTCTTATAGACCATTACAACAGGCTGGCGAGCATAGACAGCAGCCAGGATTACTCCAGTGACATATCCGCGGCGAAGGAGGATATGGATCTGGCGGATACATACATCAAAGAGCAGAACGAGAGAATGAAGGAGTATCAGGTCATTGCAGACAAGAACGGAACAGTGACTTATGTCAACTCAGATCTGCAGTATGGATATGTCACAGCGGGTGATACGCTCATAACGGTGGATTCGGGTTCGTCTGATTATGTATCAGAGACTGCGGATTCATACGAATTCAAGGAG
>ENA-ORTB01000632-ORTB01000632.1-human-gut-metagenome-genome-assembly--contig:-NODE-632-length-46656-cov-5.395249_pt1 | contig 46656 bp, 38 predicted proteins | sample MGYA00241905_ERZ509174 | MGnify/ENA primary metagenome ERZ509174 (study PRJEB26280, sample SAMEA2338851) | human gut metagenome | biome: human gut; feature: human-associated habitat; material: faeces... | reverse complement strand
TAATCCAATGTTTTGAAGAATAAAATTTCACCTGCATAACGGTGTTTTACGGCCTCGGTTTCCGGGGATAGTTCGTAATCTTGCATAAAAGCATTACAAGCACGAATATTTTCCCATTTCCAATTGTCATTGTCTGCTGTAGAAATGCTGTGTTGACTGAAAGCTACAGAGTTTGCGTCCCACGGAAGTAGGTCATCAGACTGGAAATCAGTTTCCATCATCCCAAAATTATATTCGTTCGGATTTCCATGTCCGGTGATTAATTTGGGATATAAATCATTACAATATTGCTCTAATGCCTGTGCATTGGCATTTGCAAAGTATTGTTGTGTACTGATAGAGTCTAATGGCTCTTTATCCAGTACATCACAACTTTGGGTTGTGAGGAACAATAAACCACCAAATAATATAATTGACTTTTTCATGTTACTTTGTCTGTTTTTAGAATGTTACGTTGATACCAAATGAATAAGAACGGGTGAACGGGTAAACACTACCGTTGTCGTCAACTTTCAAGTTACCGTTATTGTCACGTCTGCCTACAGCATCCGGATCGAGGTATTTGTACAATCCTGTAGCTTCCCAAAGATTCTGACCGCTTACGAACACTTTTAGCTGACCAATGCCGTATTTATTGATGAGCGCTTTAGGAATAGTGTAGCTTAATGTAACATCTTTCAGACGGATAAAAGCACCGTTTTGCAGATATTTTGTCTGTGTTTGTTTACTTCTATCACTCCAAGTCGGAATAGGATAGTAAGCGTTCGTATTGGTTTCACTCCAAGAGTTATCGATGATGTAATCATTTAAGTTAGCCCACCAAATACCTGTCTTGTATCCCCAAAATACAGGAGAGTCCAACCATACGTCGCGTTTCATTGTACCTTGGAAGAACAGACGTAAGTCAAAACCTTTCCATGAACCACTCAAGTTGAGGTTGAAATTGTAGCGGGGAGTTGTATTACCAATGACTTTTTTGTCGCCCGAATCACCAACACGATTATTCCCACGGTCAATTTTTCCATCACCGTTCAAATCTGCATAACGAATATCTCCTGGTTTCCAAGTTGTGCTGATGAAAGCCTGTTTATTGGCCATTTCTTGGGCTTCAGCTTCATCTTTAATGAAGCCATCTGTTACATATCCCCAAATTTCGCCGATTTTCTTTCCCTGGTAATGAGTTTCATCCAAACTTAATGTCGGATTATCATATTTCGTGATCTCAGAAGTGTTGTCTGAGATGCCGATGCTGATAGAGTAATCCAAAGGACTGCCGGCCACGTCTTTAATCTGATCGTTCCACGTTAAAGATAATTCCATACCTTTGGTTCTCATATCTGCCAAGTTCTCTTTACCACCTGTCGTCCCTAATACAGCCGGGTAAGTTTTGTTTACGACCATTCCTTTTGTATCGCGGATGTAATAGTCAAAAGATCCGGTGAAGCGGCCGTTCAGCATAGTCCAGTCTAAACCGATATTGGTTGTGTAAACTTTTTCCCATGTGATGTTTGTACTAGCCAATGTCGGAGCTTTCAAGCCACTAATGATACCGCCGTTCATCAGATAGGCCAAAGATTCGCTTGTCAAGAAACTTAAATATTGGAAATTGCCATCTGTAACTTGATTGCCTAATGAGCCATATGAAGCTCTGACTTTTAGGTTGTCGAAAATATTACGAGCTGGTTCGAAGAAACTTTCTTCAGAGATACGCCAACCTGCTGATACCGAGGGAAAGAATCCCCAACGATCACCAGACATATATTTGGATGAACCGTCATAGCGACCATTTACCTCAAGCAAATATTTTTGCATGTAATCATAATTCAAACGGAAGAACGCACCCTGTACAGCCCAGATTGTTGCTTCTTCACTTGGCATGTTATAAGTACTGGCCAAATCGGTGACAGGGAAATTGTTATCAAATAGATTACTAGTGCTTACGCTTAATTTAGTCGTCTTTTTGCTTTCTTGGTTGTAACCGACCATTACACCTAAATTGTGCTTGTCATTGAATGACTTCTTGTAGTCAGCCCATAAGTTCAATGCTTGATAAGTATCTCCGTAATTAGCTTTTGTTACACCTCCAGGTGTACCAACGGATAGCGGAGATAACGTACTTTCTTCTGGCATTGTCTGATACAGTATCTTGCCGTGCTGGGTTTGATCTTGATAGAATTTGTTTCCGGTATAATCTCCCTTGATTGATAAACCGGCTAACGGTGTCAGATTAAAGGCGGCAGTGTACCAAAAGTCATCCGAGTTGGTTTTGTCTCGCCCAGCTCCATCTAGTAAACCAGCAAAGTTATAGTTGAAGTTGCTACCTGCTATACCTGCAAAATTATTACCATCTGGCAGGTAAACAGGAATAGTTGGGAATCCACGATAGATTTCGTAAAAAATGTTTCCTAAATTAAAATTGCTGGTGTAGGGATAATCACTTGTATTGCGGTTATATTTTGTACGGAAAGTTACTTCCAACCATTTTGTAATCTGAGTGGAAAAGTTGAAAGACATATTAATACGTTTGTATTTATCCGTACCATATTGCAAAATACCATCTTGTCCTTTATAACCAATAGAGCCGTAGTAAGTCGTCTTGTCTGAACCACCGCTGATACTTGCATTATGCTGTTGCATGAATGACGGTTTGTACATTACGTCGAACCAATCGGTGTTCCCAGCATAAGCCCATTGTCCGGCAGCAGTTATTGAATTGTCTGTTGTATAAAATGCAGAAGGACCTCTTCCCGCAATGAAATCATCTACAGCCTGAACGTGTTCATCTTTGAAATACTGTCCGCTGCCATTGTTCACGTTTGCCTGATTCATGGCACGAATCCACTTATCGGAAGAAACACCATCCGGTAAGCGAGAGGCCATCGACCAAGAAAAGTTGTTATTGTAGTTGATTTGAACTTTTTGTTCTTTTTTCCCTTTTTTAGTTGTGATCAATACAACGCCAAAAGCGGCACGGGCACCATAAATAGAAGCAGAGGCAGCATCTTTTAATACTGATACGCTTTCGATATCTTGTGGGTTAAGCAAAGACAAGTCTGATGTTTCGACTCCGTCGACTAACAATAGTGCTTGTCCTCCATTCAGTGAAGTTGCACCACGTACATTAAATGTAGTAGCTGCATTTGGATTACCACTGGCGAAATCAATATTCAAGTTTGGAATAGCTCCTTGCAAACCTTGTGCAATGTTTCCGATCGGACGATCTTCCAGAATTTCGCTATCTGCAATCCCTACAGCGCCGGTCAGGTTTACCTTCTTTTGTACGCCATAGCCAACGACTACGACTTCTTCCAGTTTTTGAGTGTCTTCCGCTAATTTGATTTGAAGAGTGGATTGTCCTGTGTATTTGATTTCTTGAGTTGTGTAACCAATGAAAGAGATCTGAATGATGTCTCCATTTTTTACACCTTCCAATGTGAAATTACCATCCATGTCGGTAATGTTTCCATTGGTTGTTCCTTTCACTACGACCGATGCTCCGGCAACAGGCCCTAGATCATCTACCACAGTACCTGTAACTTTTCCGTTCTGCTGGGAAATGTTCATCCCTTGCTTGGAGGGCATTGTTTCTGCAAATATACTTGCTGGGAAACAAGTGGCACCTGCCAGCAAGATTAAGCTGATAGGTTTGAAATTTTTCAACATAATTTGTGTCTTATATTTAATTGAAAGAATGCTCTTTTAATTAAAATGATGGCGCTTATTATCGCTTTTCTACATCATATATACAAAATGTTAGAGTTTTTAGCTTTTGCGTATAAAGTTTATCTGTGTTTGTAATTAGTTCTAAAAGAACTCTGCACATTTCATATCGGTGTCAAAGATATGAAAATTTTCCGTTGTACTGTTATTTTTCTAAAAAAAATACGTAGAAGTTTCTTTTTTAACATTTTACTCTTTTGGTATTACACAGGTATTATTCTGTTTATCAGAATAATGTATCCATTGGAAATATGTAACTATATAAAAATAGATAAATAAAAAACATGGTCGTACTTCTGCTAATTTGTTAACAGAAGTAATTTAAAGAGACTTGTGTATTTTAAGTAATTATTGCATAATATATTTTACTTGTTTAATTTATTGAAAATCACATTGTTATGAAGTTGTATCAAAATGTATTAAAGCTAAAAATGCCATAGTTTTTTTAGAACTAATATCATTTTAAACATTGAAAACACAAAGATGTGTGAGCCTGCTTGTTTCATTGAATAAGAAGTTATTATGAAAATCAGAGTAATTCTTTCAATATCATGGAACACAAATTATGATTCAAAAGAATCAGACCTATTAGCCTAATCCTGTTGCCGGAGCCTCTGTGATTGTTAAAAGGAACCATTAACGGCATCATGACGAATGTGGATGATAATCTTCCTCCAGTGGTAGTCCATTGGTTTTGATTGATGGCATGGAAGGTGGTATCAACGCTGTCAACCCGCAGGATATTGAGAATATTTCTGCTTTGAAAGATGCTGCCGTTTCTTCCATTTGCAGGGTTTGTGTTCCTTTGGTGTAATTATTACAAAAAGCGGTAGAACAGGAAAACCAGTTGTAAACAACAATAATAGCTTTCGATGGAATGATTCGGTAAGAACCCTAACCAAATGGATTCATATTCAAAAATACAGCATTCGTTCCGAATGGTCCGGGATGGCCGGGAAAAGAAAAAGGAGCCTGCTAACCCATATATGGATATGTTCTTGGCTGTGGATATATCGTCTTATAGCGAAGTGCTGTATAGTAAAGGTCTCGGCTAGGTGCATTGTGTCGGTGTAGGAGTGTGGTTAGGCGATTATGGTGTCGGTGTGACCCGTGGTATGGTCGATGGTTTTTTAATGGCAAACGGTCAGCCGATCGATGTTATACAAGGTTGGATTGACCAGTTGCCCAGCGTAATAAGTCTCTCCTCTCCCCAGTCATTTTTGGCCTCTTCGCTCATAACAGTAGCAGCGATTGTCTTATTATAATCTGTATCGGGATGAGCACGTTCGCGAAAAGCTCTCCAATAGCTCTGTGCTTTGGCATCCAGATTTCCATTCTTTTCATAACATGCTTCCATATAGTTTAATAAGGCATCTGATGCACGATTCGCAATCGTTTCATCACTCAGATAACCATTTCCTGCCGCATCCTTTTTTATTTTTTGTTCCCGAATCGAAAAAAAAGTTTCTTGTATTTCTTCATTTGTCTTTTCTTCTTGTTTCTCTGTCCTTGTGAAACAATTTGTCAATATGTTTTCGGATTACTTTTTCAGCATGATCTGCTTTTACCCGAAAGGTTAAATACAAAACAACTTCTCTTTTTTTGTGTTACATATATCAAAAAAGACGTTGGTTTCAGCCAAGACATGTATCATAATTTAAACAAAAAACATTAGTTATGTTGAAAAGAATTAAGCCTGTCAGCATGGTTTTGCTTGCGAGCACGTTATGTTTCTCCGGGAATATATACTCGGCTTCAAGTGCAGGTAATCCAGACACTGACATTTCTCAACAAAATGCAAAAGTAACGGGAACCGTCGAAGATGCTTTGGGACCGGTTGCCGGCGCGTCTGTTGTTATAAAAGGAACCACCAACGGGACAATGACCGATATGGATGGCAACTTTACGTTGGATGGGGTAAAAAATGGGGATATTATCCAAATATCCTTTATCGGTTACGCCACACAGGAGATTCCTTATGCAGGACAAGCCTCTTTGTCTGTACATCTTGAAGAAGACACGCAAAAATTGGATGAAGTAGTCGTGACTGCTTTGGGTATGAAGCGTGATAAAAAAGCGTTAGGTTATGCCATGCAGGAATTGAAGGGAGACGAGTTGTTGTCTGCCCGCGAACCAAATTTGGCCAATTCGTTGTCTGGTAAAGTTTCCGGTTTACAGATTGTACGCTCCAGTAACGGGGTGGGAGGTTCTTCGAAGATCGTGCTCCGTGGTAACAGTTCGCTGACCGGTAGCAATCAGCCATTGATCGTGGTGGACGGTACGCCGATGGATAATTTTACAGGCGGTGTGGATGATGTTTGGGGTAATTCCGGAGCCGATATGGGTAACGGTCTTTCTGATATTAACCCTGAAGATATCGAATCGATGACGGTCCTGAAAGGAGCTTCGGCAGCTGCACTTTACGGTTCGAGGGCCGGTAACGGCGTGATCCTGATCACGACCAAATCGGGACGGAAAAACGAAGGGCTGGGGATTACGGTGAATGCTGGTATCACGGCTGAATCCATTTTTTTGAAACCGGATATGCAAAACAGTTTCGGACAAGGATCGGTCGGAGTTTATGACAACCAGTCCCGTTTGAGTTGGGGACCGAAAGCTGAAGGCCAGACTGTGACGGATTGGCTCGGACGCCAAGTGCCTCTCCAGACATATGACAATATCGATGCTTTCTTCCATACAGGAACCTCTTTTAACGAAGGCGTCAGTTTCCAGCAGAATATTAACGGAACTTCTGTCTTTGCATCTATTAACCGTTCGGATGATGCCGGTATCACACCGGAATCGAAACTGAATAAGACGAACGTTACGTTGCGTGCCACCACGTTCCTCGATAAGGCGGAGAAATGGAAGGTGGATACCAAAGTGAACTATGTAAATATGAATGCCCATAACCGCCCGATCCAAGGCGTGAACCCGTCAAATGCGTTTAACACGATATACGGTCTGCCTCGTTCCTTGAATGTTAAGGAATTTAAGAGCAGCGTGGATGAAGAAGGCAATATGATCTGGTGGGATGCCTCCAAGAACCCACAGGAAAACCCGTACTGGGTGACCAAATACCGGCAGAACAATGATACCCGTAACCGTCTGTTGGGTAACGTATCGTTGAAGTATGCGCCGACCAACTGGTTCGATATCGAACTGCGTGGCGGTACCGACTATTATACGACGACCAAAAATGAGAAAGTATATGCCGGCGGTAACACCTCGCCCCGCGGCCTGTATAATGAAGGTTCTGAGACATTCTACGAAAATAACTACAGCTTCCTGGCTACCGCACGCAAAGACAACCTGCTGGACCGCTTGGGCGGTTTCGTGACATTCGGAGGTAACCTGATGATGCAGCAGCGAACCAAGATGAACGCTTCGGCTGGTGAATTGCTGGTACCGGACCTTTTCTCCTTGAACAACGGCATTAATAAACCGACCGTTACCTCCGAGTTGATCCGCCGGAAGATGAATTCCCTTTATGGATCATTGCAACTGAACTGGGACGGCTATCTGTTTTTAGACGTGACAGCCCGTAACGACTGGTCATCTACTATGTCCAAAGACAATCGCTCTTATTTCTATCCTTCGGTCAGTCTTTCTGGTGTGATCTCGGATATGTTACCTAAGATCGGCGGAAACATGCCGGAGTGGTTCACCTTTGCAAAGGTGAGGGCTTCTTATGCGGAAGTGGGTAATGACCTCGACCCCTATCAGCTGTACAACAATTACACGGTGGGAAAAGACGAAAACGGGAATACGACGGCTGCTCCCGGCCAAATCTTGTTTGATTCGAGCGTACGAAGCGAGTTGATCAAATCATGGGAAGCCGGTTTCGACGTGCGTTTCCTGCAGAACCGCTTGGGTTTGGATTTCGCCTGGTATAAGACGAATGCGACCCGTCAGTTGCTGAACCTGCCGCTCGACCCGTTTGCCGGGTATAGTTCCCGCAAGGTGAACGCCGGTAATATCCAGAACGAAGGTCTGGAAATCTCGTTGAACGGCGCCATCTTCCAGAGTCCGGACATGCAGGGATTCAACTGGAATGCGACAGCCCAGTTCTCCTTGAATCGCAATAAGATCATCGACCTGTATCCGGGCGTGACGCTTTATGACATCAAGACATTGGATGCGATCCAGATCGTGGCGGCACAAGGCAGTTATTATGGTGATATTTACGGACAGACCTTTCTGCGTGTGACGGACAAGGACAGTCCGCATTATGGCAAGGTGATTGTGGGAGACGACGGCCTACCTCTGATCTCTGCTGAAAAGAGCAAGGTGGGTAACCAAAGTCCGGACTGGATGCTGGGTTTGACGAACAGTTTTTCATATAAAGGGTTTAACTTGAGTTTCCTGGTCGATTTCCGTATCGGTGGCGACATCTATTCGGCAACAGCTTCCAACCTATTTGTCCGTGGTAATGCAGCCGGAACGGTTGTGAACGGTGAACGTCAGGATTTTGTCGTGCCTAACACGGTTGTCAGGAAAGACGGAGGATATGTGGAAAACAATGATCCAGTCACTCACCAGAACTATTGGGAGCGGATCGGATCGACCGGTAATTACGGTTTGCCGGAGGTTTTCACATATGACGCAACCAATATTCGTCTGCGTAACATCACTTTAGGATATACGTTCAACAGAGCGATGCTGAAAAAGACGCCGTTCCAGCGTTTGAATCTGTCTGCTACCTGCAACAATGTATGGATGATCCATTACAATTTGCCAGGTATTGACCCCGAATCCGTTTCGGCAACCAACACGAATGCGACTGGTTTCGAAAACGGGGCCGCTCCGACGAGCCGTTCGTTCACGTTTAACGTAACGGTCGGTTTTTGATAATTTGCAATCATTTTGTAAAGGATATAAAAAGAAACAACATAATATGAACACAAAAAATAAAATATTAGCAGGCCTATTCTCTATGGCGGCATTGTTTTCTTCCTGTAACGATTTTCAGGAGATAAATGAAGATCCGAACCAGGTGGATGAAAGCAAGGTAAAGCCTGAATGGTTTTTGAATGCCTCGATCGTCGGTGACCAGATGAATCCGGAGATCGCCGAACGTATGTTTATCCTGACTTGGAACCGGGCGTCTCGTTTCAATCGGGGAAGCGGTTTCACGATCGGTACGGATAATAATGATTATATCACGCGCTACCTGAGCAACGACTATGCCGTGAAATGGTTGAATCAGGCGACTAAAGCCGTTCAACTGGGCGAGAAGAAAGTGGCCGATGGTGAAGCTGATCTCTATCCGTATTATAAGAATGTGATCCAGATGGCGCGTATCTGGCGGGCTTACCTGAACTCGGAGGTCTCTGACGGGTTCGGGCCGATTCCGGCGTTGGATGCTTTTTCGGGCGTTCCGGGCGAGTACGACAGTGTAGAAGCGATTTATACTTTTATTCTCAAAGAACTAAAGGAGGCGGAAGCCGCGCTCGACCCGTCAATTGATATGTCTCCGATGTCGGCTGAAGACGCTTTCTATGCCGGAAATGTGAATATGTGGAAGAAATATGCCAATTCTCTGCGTATGCGCCTGGCAATGCGTATCGTGAATGCAAACCCGCAGCTGGCTGAAAGAGAGTTTGAAGATGCCGCTTCCAAAGGATATATTTCTTCACTTTCCGAACTTGCCAGTGTACAGGAAAAGGACGGATGGAGCGACCTGACCAGCGTTATGTCCCGTACCTGGAATGCACAGGCGATGTCCGTTACATTCAAGAATCTCGTGGTCGGCTTGGGAAGTAACGAATTTCCGCTACCTGATTCATTGAAAGCACATCTGAAGAACCCGCATACTTACATGGGCTTGTATTTGGATAGGCATTTTCCGTTGACGACGAACGATCCGTGTGCCGGATTTTATTTCGACGGCGTTCCACAATATGTCGATCCACGTGCACCGAAGTTATTTAGTGTAGTAGGATGGAACGATGGTGTGGTTTATTCCGATTATATCGGGGCGGCCAGCGAGGTAAAACCGGTCTCCCTGTTCGATCCGGATGATAACACGAAGCCGATGCTGACAATCGATCCTAGATATACTTGGGGGACATGGGTGGCCGGTGAATGGGATGTGAAAGGTAGTTTGGCTACCGAATTGACTGGAAAAAACTATAACTATCCGTCCATGTCGAAGCAATACCGCATGAGTACTCAGAAACGTGTCTATTTCGGTCCTTGGGAAAGTTATTTCTTGCTGGCTGAAGCCGGCGTGCGTGGTTGGGATGTTCCGGGCTCTCCTAAATCGAACTACGAGAACGGAGTGACTGCGAGCTTCGAGTACCACGGCTTGTTGAGTGAAGTCGGTGCTTATCTGTCTTCTACCGAATATAATCGGATCGGAACATCTGTCAGTTTCGACCATACAACGGAGGCAAAGCCTTATATCGTAAACTATGTTGATCCGTACACAAAAGAGAACAAGACGATGACTTATACATATCCGAAAAATTCCATCTATCGTGGCGGTGCATATAATAACGATGCGATGACGAAGATCTTCACACAGAAATATATTGCTCAGGTTCCCTGGTTGCCCGAGGAAGTTTGGAGCGACCATCGCCGTATCGGTTTGCCTTTTTTCGAGAATCAGGCCGTCGAAAAAGACTATAACCCGTTGAACCAGGTTCCCTTGACAGTTGCCACTTCAAAAGAATGCCGTTTGGAGTTTTATCCGAAGCGTTATCGCTATCCGGCCAATATCCAGACGAACAACCTGGAAGGTTATAATAAAGCTCTCGAACTGTTGGGCGGACCGGATGTGGTGGAGACTGCCTTGTGGTGGAATCTGAAGTAGTGATATGAGAAAAGGTTGGTAGGTGTTCGATGAAGAACTTTCCTACCAACCTTTTTATATGAATGAAGCAAACTGTTTATTGCATGCCTTCTGTCGTTACTTCCTTATTGATCTTTTTCACTAATCCTTGAAGTACAGCGCCCGGACCTAGTTCGATGAAATGATCGGCACCGTCGGCAATCATGTTCTGAACGCTCTGTGTCCAACGGACCGGGGCAGTCAGCTGGGCAATCAGGTTAGTCTTGATTGTTTCAGGGCAGGTTTCGCCTTTCGTGCTTACGTTTTGGTAAACAGGGCAAGACGGTTTGTGGATCGGAGTCGCTTCGATAGCGGCAGCCAGTTCTGCACGAGCCGGTTCCATCAGAGGGGAGTGGAATGCACCGCCGACTTTCAACTTCAGTGCGCGTTTTGCACCGGCTGCCAGCATCTTTTCACATGCGGCATCGATACCGGGTACGGAGCCGGAGATGACAAGCTGTCCCGGACAGTTGTAATTTGCACATACGACGACTTCACCTTCGATGCTTGCGCAGATCTCTTCTACTTTTTCGTCCGGCAATGCCAGAACGGCAGCCATTGTCGAGGGTGTGGCTTCGCAGGCTTTCTGCATGGCCATCGCACGTTTGGATACCAGAACAAGTCCGTCTTCGAAAGACAAGGCTCCGGCTGCAACAAGCGCGGAGAATTCTCCTAAAGAGTGTCCGGCTGTCATATCCGGTTTGAACTGGTCACCTAATGTTTTTGCAAGAATGACTGAGTGTAAGAAAATGGCAGGCTGTGTCACTTTTGTCTGGCGCAGATCTTCGTCTGTTCCGGCGAACATCAGATCCGTGATGCGGAAGCCGAGGATTTCGTTAGCCTTTTCAAACATCTCTTTTGCAAGAGGATTGTTTTCATAAAGGTCTTTTCCCATTCCGACAAACTGGGCACCCTGACCGGGAAATACATACGCTTTCATTTTTTCTAATCTTTTTCTAATTTCAGTTTTTTAAGATGGCGCAAAGGTAATAAATTTAGAATAATTGGGGTACTATTCATTACAAATTGTATCTTTGCCCCATCGATAACAGGAATATTAACGACTAATTTATACAATATCATGGATCAATTATTATTTCTTGGAAATTTAGGAACTGGCGAGATTATCATCATTGCCATTATTGTTTTGTTACTTTTCGGTGGTAAAAAAATACCTGAACTGATGAAAGGTATCGGTAAAGGTGTGAAAAACTTTAAAGACGGTGTAAAAGGATTAGAAGACGACATTAAGATAGACGATACCGATAAAAAGTAAAAGATGGCAGAATTAGAACAAGAAGAAATGTCCTTCTGGGACCACCTGGAGGCACTTCGTTGGACTCTGTTCCGTTCTTTTTTAGCGCTCTTTATCTTTGCGATAGGCAGTTTCGCCTTTATGCGTGGTAGCGATGGTATATTTGACCGCGTAGTATTGGCACCCTGTTATTCCGATTTTATCTTTTACAGATGGTTGTGCGATTTGAACCAGTGGTTGGTCAATGTCAGTCCGTGGTTTGATGTTCTGCCTGATTTCTGTAATGATAATTTTCATGTGGATGTGTTTAATATCAGATTGGCATCTCAGTTCTTTACTCACATGACCACCTCGTTCTGGTTGGCACTTGTGCTTACTTTCCCTTATCTGATGTGGGAAATCTGGAAGTTCATTAGTCCGGCTTTGTATGAGAATGAGAAGAAAAATGTCAAATGGGTATTTCTTTTGGGAACAATCATGTTCTTTATCGGATGTGCTGTCGGATATTTTATGGTATTCCCGATGACGCTGCGCTTTTTGGCAACTTATCAGTTGAGTGCCAATATAACGGAACAGGTCTCTTTGGATTCGTATATGGATAATTTCCTGATGCTGATCTTTGTGATGGGAATCGTTTTTGAAATGCCGTTGGTTTCGTGGCTGTTGTCGAAGATCGGTTTGTTGAAACGTTCGTTCTTCCACAAATACAGGCGGCATGCTATCGTGGGGTTGTTGGTTGCTGCTGCATTTATCACCCCAAGTAGTGACCCGTTCACATTGGGTATCGTATTCTTCCCGCTGTATGGATTGTTCGAATTGAGTGCGTTCTTTGTGAAGAATGACACGAATGGAGATGCAGATGACGAGGATGAAGATAGTACGGAAATCGCACCGGCCTAAAACTACGGACATCGTAAAATAGTTATAGAAGAGACGTACAGTTTTTATTGTACGTCTCTTTTTTTATCTTTGTCAAGACTAAAACATAAAGTAAACATGAGGCATATATCCTTATTGGCGGTCTCCTTGCTGGCTCTGGCAGCCTGCACGCCGGAAAAACAACAGGAGGCGGATGATTATACACAATATGTCAATCCTTTTATCGGGACAGACTTTACGGGTAATACCTATCCGGGAGCGCAAGTCCCTTTCGGAATGGTTCAGTTGAGTCCTGACAACGGGCTTCCCGGTTGGGACCGTATTTCCGGTTATTTTTATCCCGACACGACTATCGCCGGTTTCAGCCATACCCATTTGTCAGGGACAGGTGCGGGCGATTTGTACGATATCTCTTTCATGCCGGTGACTCGTCCGTATAAGGAGGCACCTGCTCCTTTGGGCGTCTATTCGACTTTTTCGCACAATGACGAGATGGCTTCGGCTGGCTATTACCGTGTGCTGCTGAAAGATTACAATATTAATGTCGAGTTGACCGCGACTGAACGTTGCGGTATTCAGCGTTATACGTTCCCCAAAGCAGAGGCATCCGTATTCTTGAACCTCAAAAAGGCGATGAACTGGGACTTCACGTTGGATTCGTATATAGAAGTGGTCGATTCGATGACGATCCGGGGATATCGTTTCTCGCAAGGCTGGTCTCCTTTGCAGCATGTTTATTTTGAGACTCGTTTCTCGAAACCTTTCATGGCTTGCCATATGGACACAACTTCTATCGTAACGAAAGATCGTGGCAGGATCGGTACGGCCTATATTGCCCGTTTCGATTTCAATACGGAGAAAGATGAGGAAATTTTAGTAACGACAGGTATATCCGGTGTCAGTATGGAAGGAGCAGGCAAGAACCTGCGTGCGGAGGTTTCGAAAGACGATTTCGATTATTATCAAGCGCAGGCTGCCAAAACATGGAACAAGCAGCTTTCTAAAATAGAGGTGAAAAGCTCGGATACTGATGACCTGGTGAAGTTCTATACTGCTTTGTACCATTCCATGATCGCTCCGACTATTTACAGTGATGTGGATGGTTCCTATTACGGCCCGGATCAGCAAATCCATAAAGCGGACGGATGGACGAACTATTCCACTTTCTCGTTGTGGGATACTTATCGCGCTTCTCATCCGCTATTTACCTATACCGAACCAGAACGTGCAAATGATATGATCAAAGGTTTCTTGAAATTCAATGAACAGAACGGGGCTTTGCCATTGTGGAATTTGTATGGCTGGGAAACCAATATGATGATCGGATATCATGCCGTTCCCGTAATTGTGGATGCGTATCTGAAAGGTATCGGCAATTTCGATCCGGAAAAAGCACTTGAGGCCTGTATTGCTACGGCCAACCGTGATGATTACCGGGGAATCGGTGATTACAAGAAGTTAGGGTATGTCCCAGCCTACGGCGATCCCAAGAAATGGGAGAACTGGTCGTTATCCAAGACATTGGAATATGCTTATGATGATTATTGTATTGCAACAATGGCAAAGAAGATGGGCAAGAAAGAGATCGCCGATGAATTCTACAAACGTGCTCAGAACTACCGGAATGTTTATAATCCGGCCACTTCTTTCATGCAGCCGCGTGACGAGAAAGGGAACTTCGCTGCAAACTTCAGCCCCGACGACTATACCGAAGATATCTGTGAAAGTAATGGCTGGCAATATTTCTGGTCTGTACCTCAGGATCTGGACGGTCTGGTCGGCCTGGTCGGAAGCAAGGAACGTTTCGCTGAGAAACTGGACAGTATGTTCACCTACGTTCCTAAATCGACAGAAGACCTGCCGATCTTCAGTACCGGTATGATCGGGCAATACGCACATGGCAACGAACCGAGCCATCATGTGATTTATTTATATAATAAAGTAGGACAGCCCTGGAAGACGCAGAAGTATGTGGCTGAGGTCCTGCACAACCTATATCAGAATGCTCCGGACGGTATTTGTGGGAATGAAGATTGCGGACAGATGTCGGCTTGGTTCGTATTCAGTTCGATGGGCTTCTATCCGGTTGATCCGATCAGTGGCAAGTATGAGATCGGAACTCCGATATTTCCAGAAGTGAAGATGCATTTGGCAAACGGCAAAACTTTTGCGGTCTTGGCTCCGGCTGTAAGCCGTGAAAATATCTATGTTCAATCTGTGAAGTTGAATGGCCGACCGTATGACAAGAGCTATATTACCCATGAGCAGATTATGAATGGTGACACATTGGAGTTTGAAATGGGTAACCGGCCGGGACCGGTATGGTATAATAATATGTAATTGCCATGACGAAGAATTCATGATGTTCATAAATCTCTATCACTCTATCACGCTTTTGCGTGTGTGCTTTATTAATCAAAGCGTGAGATGTGTGATAGATGGCGTTTTCATCTATCACACATCTATCACAAAATCAAATAGGCTATTTGTGATAGATAGGTATTTTATTATTAGCAAAGTAGTATGATTTTCGGCTGAACATCCGGATGTATGGGGCCTGAACATCCGGGTCTATGGAACGCTACACCCGGATGTAGAAGGTCGCAAGATGTGGGTGTATGCAAACATTTGTGCTTTTGTTTATTAGTTTGTCTGCTGTCCTGCTTCATTTTATGTCATACCTTTACGACAAATAATCTCCCTATAAAAAAGGTTTATATGCTGTTTAACAAGTTCGGAGACGGATGAAAACGGTAAGATAAGCACGAGGTGGCATAAAAGGAGAACTAAAAAGAAGGTTTCTTTGCAAAAAAGTTATTACTTTGCAACTGATTTAGACTATTAACATTAAAAGACAGCGAACTGATACCATGATTTGGAACGAGACTATCGAATGTATGAACCGCGAGGAAATGCGGAGATTACAGAGTATCCGCTTAAGGCGGGTTGTTGAACACGCTTATCATAATTCTCCTTTCTACCGTAAGAAAATGCAGGAAATGGGGATTACTCCGGAAGATATTCATTCTATTGACGATATAGTGAAGCTCCCGTTTACCGTTAAACAGGACTTGCGGGACAATTATCCTTTCGGGCTGATGGCCGTGCCGATGTCTGAGATTGTCCGGTTGCACGCTTCTTCCGGAACGACGGGAAAGCCTATTGTTGTCGGTTATACCCGGAAAGATCTGTCTATCTGGGCTGAAGTGGTGGCACGATGTCTGACCGCTTATGGTCTGACCAAGAATGATTCGGTGCAGGTTTCATACGGTTATGGCTTGTTTACAGGAGGCTTGGGAGCACATGCCGGAGTCGAGAATATCGGCGGGACGGTAATTCCGATGAGTAGTGGCAATACGCAGAAACAGATTCAGTTGATGCATGATTTTGGCGCTAAGGGGTTGGCTTGCACGCCTTCCTATGCGTTGTATCTGGCAGAAACAATTCACTCATCCGGCATACCGTTGGAAGAATTCAAGTTGCGTGTCGGTGCTTTTGGGGCTGAACCTTGGACGGAAAATATGCGTAAAGAGTTGGAAAGCAAGCTGAATATCAAGGCCTATGATATCTATGGGCTGACAGAGATTTGTGGTCCGGGAGTTGGAGGAGAGTGCGAGTGTCAGAACGGTACGCATTTATGGGAAGACCATTTTTTCCCTGAAATTGTGGATCCGGTTACTTTGGAACCGGTAGAACCTGGACAGCACGGAGAATTGGTTTTCACGACATTGACAAAAGAAGGGATGCCTATGATCCGTTACCGTACGCGCGACCTGACGCATTTGATTTATGATAAATGCGAATGTGGACGTACGGCTGTTCGTATGGGACGTATTCTCGGACGTAGTGACGATATGTTGATTATTCGGGGTGTGAATGTATTTCCGTCGCAGGTGGAATCGGTCATTCTTGAAATGCCGGAATTCGAACCGCATTATCTGATTGTGGTCGACCGTGTAAACAATACGGACACATTCCAGATTCAAGTAGAAGTGCGTCAGGAGTTTTATTCGGACGAAATGAACAAGATGATTGCCTTGAAGAAGAAAATCGCGAACCGTATGCAGAGTGTAATCGGTTTGCAACCCGATATAAAGATTGTCGAGCCACGCAGCATCGAGCGGAGTATGGGTAAAGCCAAACATGTGATCGATAATCGTAAACTGGAATAGGAAAGAATTCTGATTTATGATTTGTGATTTATGAATTATCGACAGTTCATAAATCATAAATCATAAATAATTAGTTATAAATCAAATTTTATCCCCCATGTTAATTAAACAATTATCTATCTTTCTGGAAAATAAGAAAGGCCGTTTTACGGAAGTGGCAAAAATATTAGGTGAAGCAGGCGTAAACATGTCCGCTTTCACAGTTGCTGAAAATTCAGACTTCGGTATCTTGCGTTTGATCGTGTCGGATACGGATACTGCCATCAAGGTCTTACGCGATCGCTTGTATGCCGTGAGCGTGGCCGATGTTGTTTGTCTACATTGCCCCAATCAGCCGGGAGCATTGGCTAAAGCGATGGATATCATTACTTCGGCCGGAATATTTATTGAATATATGTACGCTTTTTCTCAGGGTGAGGCAGCCAATGTGATCATTCGTCCCGACAATGTGGAGAAGTGTGCGGAGGTTCTGAAAGCCAATAAACTGGAGCTGATTGCGGCCAGTGACTTATATAAGTTGTAAATATTAACGTTAAGCGCTTCGTTTATTTGTTGGAAAACTTTAACTTTGCGCGCTAAAAGTATGTGAATGAAAAAGGTTGTATTTTTATTGATGATGATTACGGTTCTGTTATCTTCCTGTGGGGAGTATAACAAGATACTGAAAAGTACAGACTACGAATTGAAATATTCGTATGCAAAGAAATATTTCAATGCAAAACAATATTCGAAGTCTGCCACTTTGCTGGATGAACTGGTGCCTATTTTTAAAGGTACAGCTAATGCTGAAGAATCTTTGTATCTGCTGGCGCAAAGTTATTATGGACAAAAAGACTACCAGACTGCTTCGCAATACTTTAATACCTATTATACGACTTATCCGAAAGGCGAGTTTACCGAGTTGGCCCGTTATTATTCGGGTTATGGATTGTATCTGGATTCACCGGACCCCCGCTTGGATCAGGCGCAAACGTATGAAGCCATTAACCAGTTGCAATTATATTTGGAGTATTATCCGCAAAGCGAACGTGCTAAAGAAGCTCAGAACATTATGTTCGAATTGCAGGAAAAGCTCGCCTATAAGGAACTGTTGGCAGTCCGGTTGTATTTCAACTTGGGTACCTATATGGGAAACAACTATCTTTCATGTGTGATTACCGCGCAAAATGCACTTAAGAACTATCCGTATTCAAAATATAGGGAAGAGTTTATGTTCTATACCATTCGTGCCAAATACGAATTGGCTGTGGTTAGTGTGGAAGAAAAGTTGCAGGGACGTTACCGCGAAGTCGTGGATGAATACTACAACTACATGAATGAGTATCCCGAAGGCAAGTATGTAAAACAGGTTCAGAAGTTCTACGACTATGCCAGCAAGCGAATAACAGATACGTATTAACGAAACAACTAATCAATAAAGTAAGTATGGATTACAGAAAGACTAACGCTCCGTCGAATACAGTTACCCGCGACATGATGAAGCTGTCATCAGACACGGGCAATGTGTATGAAACTGTTGCAATCATTGGTAAACGTGCTAATCAGATTGCTGTTGAGATGAAACAGGATCTGGAAAAGAAACTTCAGGAATTTGCTTCCTATAATGATAATCTGGAAGAAGTTTTTGAAAACAGAGAGCAGATTGAGATTTCACGTTACTATGAAAAACTCCCAAAACCGACTTTGATCGCAGCTAAGGAGTATGAAGATGGTAAGGTGTATTATAAGAACCCTGCAAAAGAAAAGAATAACCTTTAATTAATTGACAATTGATAATTGACAATTGACGGTTAGGTGATATCATCTAATAATTGTCAATTGTTAATTGTTAATTGTCAATTGTTTTATTATGTTACAGAGAATACAAACGGTTTATTTGCTTATTATAATGGCATTGACGATTGCCATTCTGTTTTTACCGCTTGCCGTGTTGCAGTCGGGTGATCAATTGTTTACATTTGATGCGACCGGTATCAGTACAATGGCCGCTCAGCCGGAACTTATTTATCCCACATGGGGATTGTTTGCTTTGACAATCGTGATCTCTTTGCTGGCTCTTTTGACTATCTTCCTGTTTAAGAAAAGAATCCTTCAGATACGGATTTGCGTATTTAATGCAATTTTGATGTTAGGTTTTTACGGTCTCTTTGCATTCTTTTACTGGGATCTGGGTAATCAAAAGGAGATATTCTCATTAAGTTTGAAGATCGCCTTTTCTTTTCCGTTAATCAGCCTGATTCTGGATTATTTGGCTATACGTAATATTGGGGCAGACGAAGCACTGGTGCGTTCTTTGGATCGCTTGAGATAATCATTTCGGAGTATATAAAAAAAGAGGATATCTCAAAGCTCCGGATATGATGTATACCCGAATCTTTGATAATATCCCCCCCTGTTTTTATTTCGTTACTGTTCACGCATACGTGCCCAGTAACGGAATTTGCCGTGGCTTCGCATTTAAATACGGCAAATTCCTGCTGACACCACGTTTTCGTACGGCACTTTCGGTTCCAAAAGTGCCTACCCGTGAACCGTAATTTTATTTCTCCTGCTTAAATGTATGTCCCATATAATAGGACAATTCTGCCGCACTGTGGCGAACCTGCTCCTGCAGGTGCAGAAGATGTGTGTCATCTTCAATACGGGAATACGGTGCGATGATTCCGACCGAAGCGGAAATGCGTCCGTCAATACCGTAAATGGGAGCACCGATCCCGACTGCATCCGGGACGTATTCGCCGTGGGAAACGGCAATGCCCTTCTCACGGATGGTGCGGAGTTCTTCTGCCAATTCTGCGGGATCCGCCTTTGGAAATGCCTCAGGACGGTTTAAGCGCGTGTACAGATAGCGGCGGATGTATTCGTCGCTCTGGAAAGCCAGAAGCGCCTTGCGGATCGCACCGCAGTGCAGATCCATCTCATAGCCAAATTCTTCGACGACCTTGAGGTGGTTCGGACCGTCCGTTTTGTCAAGTACCAGTCCTTTGTCGCCAACCTGGATGATCAGATAGGAATCCTCACGGGTACAGTAGGAGAGGTTCTTGAGAATCGGAAGCGCCGCATCCTGAATCCGCACATTGTCAGCCGCCGCCCGACCGAGAGAGATGAGGGCGGGACCGAGCTGGTAGGTGTGCGCGTGTTCATCGCGGATCACGTATTTTTTTTCACAAAATGTCTGCAAAATCCGGTGGATCGTGCTGGGCGGAAGCCCGGTTGATTCGGAAAGTTCTGCGATGGAATATTTGTGGTTGGCTTCTTTTAAAAGTTCCAGAAGTTCCATCGCGCGGAGAAGACTTTGTATCATGCAAAGAATCCTCCTGTGTTATTCTGTGATTTCCTCAACCGTCACGGTTGTGCTGTCATCCGGGGCTGCGTCGGAATCCTCTTTCTCGGAAGAAGCTTCGCCGTCCTCGGAAACCGGAGCATCTGCGCGAACAGTTTCTGTTTTGACTGGTTCTTCGGAAGAGACATCTGCATCAGCCGGAGCTTTTTCGCTTTCTTCAGAATGTTCAGAAGTTTCCTCTGGAGTCTCAGCTGGAGCTTCCTTTTTCTCCGGGTTTAAGGAAACATAGCTGCGTTCGGAGGCAGCTGTATCAGAAGTCTTGGAAGCTTCTTTATCGCCGGCATCGTCAAAATCATCGAAATCATCTTCAAAGTCGTGGAAATCCTCGTCCAGTTCCTTGTGGAATGATTTATACTGTAAGACGTAAGAAACACCAGCTGCTGCAGCGCCGACGATAGCTGCCAGTGTCAGTAATTTACCAAAATGTTTTTTTGCCATGGTTGATACTCCTCTCTATACGATTCGATATCCTTATTGTAATACGAAACGCCTAAAAAATAAAGGGAATCTTTTGTGAACACCGGGATATGTGTGAATCACGTGTTACGGGGCACGTATGCGTGAACAGTAACACAGGGGCGGTAATTATGTACAGGAAGCATGAGAAAAACGCTTGTTGTCATACCGGAAATCATGTAGAATAAAATTATATATTTGCTAGGTGGTGATAAAAATAAAATGATGAATTCCAATACAAAGATGACGGCGCAGGAATTGGAACAAATGATTGCGCAGATGGAAAAGATATTTACGGTTGTACGTATTTTAGATAAAGATCTGCTCCATAAGATGGACGTGAGGAACGGGGAACTCCGATCTGAGGACTGCAAATGTTATTCGTTCTGGGAAAAAGGAAAGAATTGTGAGAATTGTGTGGCACAGCGCGCGCTTGCGATGAAGGGACAGTGCACGAAGCTTGAATTTATCGGTCTGAAGATGTATCAGGTCATTGCGAAGTATCTGGAGGTGGATGGAGTTCCCTGTGTGGTGGAGATGATTTCCTGTCTGGATGATGAGACACTTCTTGATGCAGAGGGAAGAGAAACACTCGTTAAGAAATTTGCACACTACAGGCGCGAGCTGTATGCGGATGCACTGACGGGGAGCTACAACCGGAGATATTTTGAAGATCAGTTAAAAGAGCAGCGGATGGATGCCGGTATCGCGATGATCGATCTGGATGATTTGAAGACTCACAATGATATATATGGGCATGTGGCGGGCGATAAAGTGCTGGTGACGGTGTCGGCGGCGATTATAAGCTGTGTCCGTAAGACGGACCGCCTGGTGCGTTATGGCGGGGATGAATTTCTGCTTGTGATGCCGGGCATCAGTCTGGAGGCATTTGTTGAGAAGCTGCACCGGATTCAGGATGTGATCCGAAACATGAGTGTTGAAGGATATCCGCAACTGAAATTGTCAGTCAGCATCGGTGGTACGCTGACGAACGGGGAGACAGTCGGGAAGGCGATGTGCCGGGCGGACGAATATATGTATCAGGCGAAGACCTCCAAGAACACGATTGTGACTGAGAAAGATGGACAGCGAACACCGGAGGAGAGCGTGGCAGCTGGGCGGCGCAATGCGAGTCGTTACCGCATTTTGATCGTGGACGATTCGGAGATGAACCGTATGATTCTCTCAGAAATGCTGAAAGGCGAATTCGAGATTCTGGAGGCAGAAAATGGTTCAGCATGTCTCGACATGCTGAACCGTTATGAGACGAAGATTTCCCTGATTCTTCTCGATATCGTCATGCCGGGGATGGACGTCTTCGGGGTTCTGGAATACATGAACCGCAACAACCTGATCGGGGATATCCCGGTTATCATGATTTCGGGCGAAGATTCGGGCGAGGTCATCAAGCAGGCGTATGAGTGGGGCGTTTCTGATTATATCAAGCGCCCGTTCGATATGGAGGTTGTACACCGGCGTGTCTTAAATACGATCAAATTGTATGCGAAACAGCGCCGCCTGGTGGCAATGGTGACGAACCAGGTTTTTGAGAAAGAGAAGAATAGCCGGATGCTGATCAGTGTTCTGAGCGAGATCGTGGAATTTCGAAATGGCGAGAGCGGTATGCACGTACTCAATATTAATACATTGACGACGATGATTCTGGAACAGCTCGTCAGGAAGACGGACAAATATCACTTGTCCTGGTCGAACCGGATGCTGATCAGCACGGCATCATCCCTGCATGACATCGGAAAGATTGGAATTGACGAGAAGATTTTGAATAAACCGGGTCGTCTGACGCCGGAGGAACGTAAGATCATGGAAAAACATACAGTGATCGGTGCGGACATGCTTGCGAATCTTCAGATGTATGAGGATGAGCCGCTGATGAAAGTGGCGTACCAGATCTGCCGTTGGCACCATGAGCGCTATGATGGAAAAGGATATCCGGATGGTCTAAAAGGGGAGGAGATCCCGATCTCAGCGCAGGTGGTGGCGCTGGCGGATGTGTATGATGCGCTGACAAGTGAGCGCGTCTATAAAAAGGCTTATTCTCATGAGGAGGCGGTGCAGATGATCTGCAACGGAGAGTGTGGTACATTTAACCCGCTCCTGCTTGAGTGCCTGTGTGAGATTCAGGATCATATTAAAAAGGAGCTGCAGGAGGCAGCATACCGGAGTGAGATGAGTGATCCGGGGCGAAAAAAATAAGAAATTTGAACATTATGACAATTCGCAGAAGAAGTTTTTCGGCGCGGTGACGCGGGCGATTGAAAAAGAGTATGGAACTGCGGGCGAGGAGCTGAGCCGTATGAAAACTGAGGAAGAGAAATAACAGGAGGCTGTCATGACAATTCAGGAATGCTACAAAGAAATGGGCGGGGATTTTGAAGGAGTTCAGAAACGCTTTGGAGGTGCGGCGATGGTGAAAAAATTTGCCATCAAGTTTCTGAGCGATTCCAGCTTTCAGGATCTGGAGGATGGATTGAAAGAAAAGGATGCGGAGAAAGCATTCTGCGCGGCACATACCCTGAAAGGAATCTGTCTGAACCTGGGCTTTGATGCCTTCTATGAGGTAAGCGCAGCGCTGACCGAAAAACTGAGAGGCAGAGAACTGACCGGATACGAGGCAGATTTTGCAGCGGTAAAAGAGTGTTATGAGAAAACGGTTGCGGCGATTAAGGCATTTGAGGAGAGCAATTAATAGAATGGGGAGAAATGGAATATTTCAGTTCTCCCCGTAAAATTTACTAAAATTTTAGCACTCAACACTTGACGGTGCTAACAGAACGTGTTATAACATACTTCGTAAGAAGAAGATACATATCTGATTACGAAAGAAAAGCAATCAGATGGAATAAATTTGGATGGATAAGGAGGAGCCAATAATGAAGTTAACACCATTATTTGACAGAGTTGTATTAAAGCAGTTAGTTGCAGAGGAGACGACCAAATCAGGTATCGTTCTTCCGGGTCAGGCAAAAGAGAAACCGCAGCAGGCAGAGGTAATCGCGGTTGGTCCTGGCGGAGTGGTAGATGGAAAAGAAATCACGATGCAGGTAAAGGTTGGCGATAAAGTTATCTATTCGAAATACTCAGGCACAGAAGTTGAGCTGGACAATGAGAAATATGTCATTGTAAAACAGAATGATATTCTGGCTGTTATCGGTTAATCGATGGGCAGGATGTCTGGAAGACAGATGCTGATCGGAACGTTTATTCAAGAAAATTATGGAGGTTGATAACCATGGCAAAGGAAATTAAATATGGCGTAGAAGCCAGAAAAGCCCTGGAAGCGGGCGTAAATCAGTTAGCAGATACCGTAAGAGTTACATTAGGACCGAAAGGCAGAAACGTAGTTCTGGATAAATCCTTCGGCGCTCCGCTCATTACCAACGATGGTGTGACCATTGCGAAGGAGATCGAGCTGGCAGACCCGTTTGAGAACATGGGCGCACAGCTGGTGAAGGAAGTAGCAACCAAGACCAACGATGCAGCTGGTGATGGTACTACAACTGCAACCGTTCTGGCCCAAGCGATGATCAACGAAGGTATGAAGAACCTGGCAGCAGGTGCTAACCCGATCATCATGAGAAAGGGTATGAAGAAAGCCACAGATGCAGCCGTAGAGGCAATCAAAGGCATGAAGAAGGACGTTAAGAGCCAGGCAGATATCGCAAGAGTCGCTGCTATCTCTTCCGCTGATGAGGAAGTAGGCCAGATGGTAGCAGACGCGATGGAGAAGGTTTCCAAAGATGGCGTTATTACCATTGAAGAGTCCAAGACTATGAAGACCGAGCTTGATCTGGTAGAAGGCATGCAGTTTGACCGTGGCTATGTATCTGCATACATGGCAACTGATATGGAGAAGATGGAAGCTGTTCTGGACGATCCGTACATCTTAATTACCGATAAGAAGATCTCCAACATTCAGGAGATTCTGCCGCTGCTGGAACAGCTGGTACAGTCTGGTTCCAAGCTGCTCATCATCGCTGAGGACATTGAGGGCGAGGCGCTGACCACCCTGATTGTCAATAAGCTGAGAGGTACTTTCACCGTTGTTGGTGTGAAGGCTCCGGGTTACGGCGACAGAAGAAAAGAAATGTTAAAGGATATTGCAATCCTGACCGGCGGTACTGTTATTTCCGAGGAACTGGGACTTGAATTAAAGGATACCACCATGGATCAGCTTGGTCGTGCGAAATCCGTTAAAGTTCAGAAAGAGAACACCATCATCGTAGATGGCTGCGGCGATAAGAAAGCCATCGCAGACCGTGTGGCTCAGATTAAGGCTCAGATTGAGGAAACCACTTCTGATTTTGACCGTGAGAAACTGCAGGAGAGACTGGCTAAGATGGCTGGCGGCGTAGCCGTTATCCGTGTTGGTGCAGCGACCGAGGCTGAGATGAAGGAAGCTAAGATGCGTATGGAAGATGCCCTGTCCGCAGCAAAGGCAGCTGTTGAGGAAGGCATCATCGCAGGCGGCGGATCTGCATATGTTCACGCAGCAGCAGAAGTTCAGAAGGTAGTAGACGGACTGGAAGGCGACGAGAAGACCGGCGGCCGTATCGTCCTGAAAGCTCTGGAAGCTCCGCTGTTCCACATCGCAGCAAACGCAGGTCTGGAAGGCTCTGTTATCATCAACAAGGTAAAAGAGTCCCCAGTAGGCGTAGGTTACGATGCTTACAATGAGGAATACGTAGATATGGTAGAAGCAGGCATCCTGGATCCGGCAAAGGTAACCAGAAGTGCCCTGCAGAACGCAACCAGCGTTGCATCTACCCTGCTTACAACCGAGTCCGCAGTTGCCAACATCAAAGCAGATGCACCGGCAGGTCCGGCAGCAGGCGCTGGCATGGGCGGCATGATGTAAGTAAGAGAGCCGGAAAAGGGCGGAAGATGTTACATCAGAGATGCAGTATCGAATGTAGAAAATAAAAATGGTAATTTATAGAAAGAATCTCTGACAGGCAGCTGCCAGGGGAGAGAAGGACTGCTATGCGAAGGTGTGGCAGTCCTTCTTTTTTGGTAAAAAAATTGGCAGGGAAATGAGGCTAAAGATGACTGCATTATTAATACTTATCTGATTGATATTATTTATAAGATACGCTAATTAAATGGCGTAAGTAAATTCTATCGTCAACCCCTTTATTCTCCGGTTGACATATTTCAAAAAACTTGCTAAAATCAATTATTAACATCAGACAGTTTTCAATGTCCAGTGTTTAAAATTTACGAAAGTGAGGGTAATATAATGGGTAAGATTATTGGCGATGGCATTACATTTGATGATGTCCTGCTTGTGCCGTCCTATTCTGAGGTTATTCCGAATCAGGTAAACCTGACGACACATCTGACCAAGAAGATTCAGCTGAACATCCCCCTGATGAGTGCCGGCATGGATACGGTTACAGAGCACCGCATGGCGATTGCAATGGCAAGACAGGGTGGAATTGGTATTATTCACAAGAACATGTCGATCGAGGCGCAGGCTGAGGAGGTCGATAAAGTAAAACGTTCTGAGAATGGTGTAATCACTGACCCGTTTTATTTATCCCCAGAGCATACATTAAAGGATGCGGATGAGCTGATGGGCAAGTTCCGGATTTCCGGTGTTCCGATCACAGAGGGAAGAAAACTGGTTGGTATTATCACAAACCGTGACCTCAAGTTCGAGGAAGATTTCTCCAAGAAGATTAAAGAGTGCATGACTTCTGAGCATCTGGTTACCGCTCCGGAGGGCATCACCCTGACGGAGGCAAAGAAGATTCTTGCCAAGGCACGTGTCGAGAAGCTTCCGATCGTGGACAAGGATTTTAACCTCAAGGGTCTTATTACTATCAAGGATATTGAGAAACAGATCAAGTATCCGTTCTCTGCAAAGGATGCACAGGGACGTCTGCTCTGCGGCGCGGCAGTAGGTATCACTGCAAACGTGCTGGATCGTGTGGAAGCCCTGGTGAAAGCAAAAGTAGACGTAGTTGTTCTCGACTCTGCACATGGACATTCTGAGAATGTTCTTCACTGTGTCAGAATGATCAAGGAAGCATATCCGGATCTGCAGGTAATAGCAGGTAACGTAGCGACCGGAGAGGCAACAAAAGCTCTCATCGAGGCAGGCGTTGACGCGGTCAAGGTTGGTATCGGACCGGGTTCCATCTGTACGACCCGTGTCGTAGCAGGTATCGGCGTTCCGCAGATCACCGCTGTTATGGACTGCTATGCAGTTGCCAAAGAGTACGGCATTCCGATCATCGCAGACGGCGGTATCAAGTATTCTGGCGATCTGACGAAGGCGATCGCAGCAGGCGGCAGCGTCTGCATGATGGGTTCCATGTTTGCAGGATGCGACGAGAGCCCGGGAACTTTTGAGCTGTACCAGGGAAGAAAATACAAAGTATACCGCGGCATGGGTTCCATCGCAGCGATGGAGAACGGCAGCAAGGATCGTTACTTCCAGAGCGATGCGAAGAAACTCGTTCCGGAGGGTGTAGAAGGACGTGTTGCATACAAGGGAATGGTAGAAGATACCGTATTCCAGATGCTCGGCGGTCTGCGTGCTGGTATGGGTTACTGCGGCGCATCGGATATTCCGACTCTTCAGGAGACCGGACGTTTCATCAAGATTTCCGCAGCATCCTTAAAAGAGAGCCATCCGCATGATATCCACATCACAAAAGAGGCTCCGAACTACAGCGTGGATGAATAAAAATTGGATAGCATAAGCAATCGATAAGATTGTAAATGATATAAAAGCGGCGTTTCTGCTTCAGCAGGGATGCCGCTTTTTTGGCGGGTTACTGTTCACGCATACGTGCCCAGTGACGGAATTTGCCGTGGCTTCGCATTTAAATACGGCAAATTCCTGCTGCCACCACGTTTTCTTACGGCACTTTCGGTTTCAAAAGTGCCTACCCGTGAACAGTAACTTTGGCGGATTCTTTTTCTCAAACTCTTGTGAAAAAACCGGGGATACGGTATAATGATACATTAGAATAGTAGAAATATAACAATTATGCAGGAAAGACTGTGGATATTCAGAAAACGATTGCAGCGGATTATGAAAGGGATATTTGCAATACCGAGGCAGCAAATCGGGAGTATCAGACGGATAGAAACAGGTAACAGGAGGATTAGTATGACCAGAAGAGAACTGAGAGAACATTGCTTTAAGCTGCTTTTCTGTGCGGATTTTTACCCGACGGATGAGATGCAGGAGCAGGTGGATGTATATTTTACAGAGCCGAAAGAGGAGGACGATGTTCCGAGCGGAATCGGCGATATTATCCATAATCCGATGTTAGACACCTTTGACGGCGGATACGTAAAGAGCAAGGTTGAGAAGATTCTGGATGTGCTTCCGGAGCTTGACAAGGCAATTGATGGGGTTGCACAGGGATGGACTACCCGACGTATGGGCAAGGTGGAACTGACGATCCTGCGCCTGGCATTATACGAGATCAAGTACGATGACGATGTACCGGAGAAGGTAGCGATCAATGAGGCGGTCGAGCTGGCGAAGAAGTTCGGCGGCGATGATTCACCGGCATTTATCAACGGCATTTTAGCGAAGCTGGTATAAGCGATGGCTGGCGTATATTCAGTTTCGCAGGTTAATGCATACATTAAAAATATGTTCGCACAGGACTTTGCCCTGAATCGGATTTCGGTCAAGGGCGAGGTTTCTAACTGCAAATATCATACGTCCGGTCATATTTATTTTACCTTGAAAGACGGTCTGGGAGCGATGCAGGCAGTTATGTTTGCCAGTAGACGGAAGGGACTTACGTTCCATCTGGAAGAAGGACAGCAGGTGGTCGTCAAGGGCAGTATCGAAGTGTATGAGCGGGATGGAAGATACCAGCTCTATGCCAGCGAGATCACGCTGGACGGCACGGGCGATTTATTCCGGCGCTTTGAAAAACTGAGAAATGAATTAGAAGAAATGGGGATGTTTTCCCCGGAATATAAAACGCCGATCCCAAAGTATGCAAAAACGGTCGGTATCGTGACGGCGAGCACCGGCGCAGCAATCCGGGATATTATCAATATCTCGGGACGGCGGAACCCTTACGTGCAGCTTGTCCTCTGCCCGGCGCTGGTGCAGGGAGCAGGGGCAGCGCCGAGTATCGTGCGGGCGATCCAGACCCTGGATGCGCTGCATCTGGATGTGCTGATCGTCGGGCGCGGAGGCGGTTCGATTGAGGATCTGTGGGCGTTCAATGAGGAGAGTGTGGCGCGGGCGATTTTTGCGTGCCGGACGCCGGTAATCTCGGCGGTCGGGCATGAGACAGACGTTACGATCGCGGACTATGTGGCGGATCTGCGTGCCCCGACTCCTTCGGCGGCGGCAGAACTGGCGGTTTTTGATTACCACCTGTTTGAGCAGCAGTGCATTGCGGCGGCACAGCAGATGACGAAGCGGATGGAGCAGAAGGCGGAGCAGTATGCCTATCGCCTGGAGCAGTTTCGTCTGCGCCTGCAGCTTCACAGTCCGCAGAGCCAGTTAAATGAGAGACGGCAGTATCTGGAAGATGCGAGAGTTAAGATGGCGCGCCAGATGGAGAAAAAGGTGTCCGATCTGCGCCATCGTCTGGAACTGGTGTGCAGCCGGATGGATGGGCTCTCCCCGTTAAAAAAGATAAGCGGCGGATATGGGTTCGTGACGGATGCAGATGGAAAACGTGTGGAGACAGTGACAGGATTGCAAGCTGGGGATACGCTGACCGTCCGTCTGCCAGATGGACGCGTGGAGGCAGAGATCCGGGAGGTTTATCAGGAAAACCTGCCTGGGTAAAAAAGTGGTTCATTGTGTTGCGTGTGAATCATAACAGAGAGATTTGAGAACACGTTTTCTTTCAGGAAAGATTCCGAGAGTATATTAGATAAAACAGGAGGCAGGATCGATGGCAGAAAATAAGGAAGAACTTTCGATCGAGGAAATGTTTGACCGTCTGGATGGCATTATGCGGACGCTGGAGGACAGCCGCAGCACGCTGGAAGAATCGTTTGCGTCGTATGAGGCGGGAATGCGTCTGGTCCGCGCCTGCAGTGAAAAGATAGATAAGGTTGAAAAACAGATTATGGTCGTAAACGGCGAGGAGACGGAGGCGTGACAGAGATGGAAAATGCAAAGGAACGGCTGGCACAGGCAGTCAAAGAAACGGAAGAGATTGTATATTCTTATCTTCCGGCAGAGGAAGGGCATCAGAAAACGATCTTTGAAGCGATGAATTACAGCGTGAAGGCAGGCGGCAAACGCCTTCGTCCGATTCTGATGCGTGAGGTATACCGTCTGTTTGGCGGTCAGGGAAAAGAGATTGAGCCGCTGATGGCGGCGATCGAGATGATTCATACATCTTCCCTGATTCATGACGATCTTCCATGTATGGACAATGACGAGTACCGCCGTGGAAAAAAGACGACCTGGGTTGCATATGGGTATGATATGGCAGTTCTGGCGGGAGATGCCCTTCTGATTTACGCGATCGAGACGGCGGCAAAGGCATTTGCGATGACGCCGGATGCGGCAAAGGTGGGACACTGTATCCAGATTTTATCCGAAAAAACGGGTATTTACGGCATGATCGGCGGTCAGACGGTGGATGTGGAACTGACGAATCAGCCGATTCCGAAGGATAAGCTGGATTTTATCTACCGTTTAAAGACGGGAGCACTTTTGGAGGCGTCGATGGTGATCGGAGCCGTGATGGCGGGCGCGAGCGAAGCTGAGTGCGGGACAGTAGAGCGTATGGCGGCGGCGATCGGTCTGGCATTCCAGATCCAGGATGATATTCTCGACGTTACCAGCAGCCAGGAGGTGCTTGGAAAACCGGTTCTGAGCGATGAGAAAAACAATAAAACCACTTATGTGACATTGGAGGGAATCGAGAAATCGAAGCATGATGTCAAACAGCTTTCGGAGACGGCGGTTGATATCCTCTATTCCCTGCCTGGAAAGAATGAATTCCTCGAAGAGCTGATCGAGATGCTGGTCAGCCGTGAAAAATAAAAAATCCAATCGAAGACCGGGAACGACAGCGGATGTGGAAAACGGTTTGGGGGATGAAAGAATGGTATTAGATACGATAAAAGGACCGGAGGATGTAAAACGGTTGAGCGAGGAAGAACGCAAGGAGCTGGCGGCGGAAATCCGCGAGTTTCTGATCGAGACGACAAGCCGGACAGGCGGTCATTTGGCGTCCAATTTAGGCGTGGTGGAACTGACGATTGCAATGTTCTGCGCGCTGAATCTTCCGAAGGATAAGATTATCTGGGATGTAGGGCACCAGTCCTATACGCACAAGATTTTAAGCGGGCGGAAGGATAATTTTGATGGGCTGCGCCAGTATGGGGGCCTCAGCGGTTTCCCGAAGCGGAAGGAAAGCCCGTTTGATGCGTTCGACACGGGACACAGTTCAACTTCGATCTCGGCAGGGCTGGGGATGGCGCAGGGGCGCGATCTGCTGGGCGAAGATTATTCGATCGTTTCCGTCATCGGGGACGGCGCGCTGACCGGCGGCATGGCGTATGAGGCGCTCAACAATGCGGGACGGCTCAAGACGAATTTTATTATTGTTTTAAATGATAATAATATGTCCATTTCGGAAAATGTCGGCGGTATGTCGCGGTATCTGAATAATCTTCGTGCAGATGAGGGCTACAATCTGTTGAAGAAGAATGTGGCGGGCACGTTATCGCGGATCCCGATGATCGGTTCGGATCTGGTCGGCACGCTGCTCCGGACAAAGAACAGCATCAAGCAGCTTCTGATTCCGGGCATGTGGTTTGAAAATATGGGAATCACGTATCTGGGACCGGTGGATGGACATGATATTAAGGGGTTGATCCGTATTTTCAGCGAGGCGAAAAAGATCAACCGCGCGGTGCTGATCCATGTGATTACGAAAAAGGGCAAGGGATACCGTCCGGCGGAGAAGAATCCGTCGGCATTTCACGGAGTTGAACCATTTGATATTGAAACGGGAAAACCGCTCCGGAAAAAGGAACATCCGGGCTATACAGATGTATTTTCCAGAGAAATCTGCCGTCTGGCAGCGGAAAATCCGAAGATCGTGGCGGTGACGGCGGCGATGCCGGATGGAACGGGGCTCAAACGGTTCTCGAAAGAATATCCGGACCGCTTTTTCGATGTGGGAATCGCGGAGGAACACGCGGTTACCTCGGCGGCGGGTATGGCGGCAGCCGGTCTGAAACCGGTGGTGGCGGTGTATTCGTCCTTTTTACAGAGAGCATATGATCAGGTCATTCACGATGTCTGTATCCAGAATCTTCCGGTTGTGTTCTGCGTGGATCGCGCGGGACTGGTCGGAAGCGATGGGGAGACGCATCAGGGTATTTTTGATCTGACATTTCTCTCCTCTGTGCCGAATATGAGCGTGATGGCGCCGAAGAACCGCTGGGAACTGGAAAAGATGCTGCAGTTTGCCATCTCCTACGATGGACCGATTGCGATCCGTTATCCGAGGGGCGAGGCGTACCGGGGCTTGAAGGAATTTCTGGCACCGGTCGAGTATGGCGTCAGCGAGATGTTGTATGAGGAGAGAGGGACAGCGCTTCTGGCAGTCGGAAGCATGGTCAGCACGGCAGAGCATATCCGGGAGAAATTAAAGAGTGCCGGGCAGCCGTGTACGCTGGTCAACGGGCGGTTTGTGAAACCGATGGATACCGACGTGATCGACCATTTGGCAGGAACGCACCATACGATCGTGACACTGGAGGAAAATGTCCTGCGCGGCGGTTACGGCGAGCGGGTGACGGATTATGTACAGAAGCATTATCCGCAGATCAAGGTAGTTAATATAGCGCTGCCGGATGCCTACGTCGAACACGGAAATGTGTCGGTGCTCCGGAATGAGCTGGGAATTGACAGTGATTCGATTCTGGCGCAGCTGAAACGTGAAGGTGTGCTGGAGACTGACGCGGAAGCATGATGGGAAACAAAAGAGTGGCAGCAGCGGAAGGAAGAACATAGAATGAAAGAACGGTTAGATGTACTTCTCGTCAAGAGAGGTCTGGCAGAATCCCGTGAGAAGGCGAAAGCGATCATCATGTCCGGGATTGTATATGTAGAAGATCAGAAAGAAGACAAGGCGGGTACGACCTTCGATGAAAATGCGAAGATCGAGGTACGTGGATCTACCTTAAAATATGTGAGCCGCGGAGGTCTGAAACTGGAGAAGGCGATGACACATTTCGGAGTGACGCTGGATCAAAAGGTCTGTATGGATGTCGGCGCGTCCACAGGCGGATTTACCGACTGTATGCTGCAGAATGGTGCGGTCAAGGTGTTTTCGGTCGATGTAGGACATGGACAGCTGGCGTGGAAACTTCGCAATGATCCGCGTGTGGTCTGCATGGAGAAGACAAACATCCGTTATGTGACACTGGAGGATATCGGCGAGCCGGTAGATTTCTCTTCGATCGACGTTTCCTTTATTTCCCTGACGAAGGTTTTAGGTCCGGTCAAGGAGATTTTAAGCCCGGGCGGCGAGGTGGTTGCACTGATCAAGCCGCAGTTCGAGGCGGGACGTGAGAAAGTCGGAAAGAAGGGCGTTGTCCGCGAGAAGAGCACGCATCTGGAGGTCATTCAGATGGTGATGGCATATGCGGCAGAGATCGGTTTTGAAATTCGGAATCTGGAATTTTCCCCGATCAAGGGACCAGAGGGAAATATCGAGTACCTCCTGTACCTGCATAAACCGGAGCAGGCATCGGAGGAAACTGTGACTGGTGAGGAAGCACTTGCAAAAGCGGAAAAAGAGTGTCCGGTTTCACCGGAACAGGTTGTTGAGGAAGCTCACAGGGAGTTAGACAAAACATGAGAAATTTCTATCTGATTGTAAACCGCGAAAAGCCGCGCGTAGAGGAGGCGGCCGGTTTGATTTGCAGCTTTTTTGCGGAACAGGGCTGCCGCTGCATCCGTCTGGATCGCCATGATGGACTTCGCAGGGACGCAGAAGTGGCTGCGGCATACCGCTATACCGATCGCCGGACGGTGCCGGAGGATACAGATTGTGTGATCTGTCTGGGCGGTGATGGAACGCTGATTCAGGCGGCGCGTGATCTGGCAGGACGTAAGATTCCACTGTTTGGCATCAATATGGGGCATCTGGGGTATCTGACGCAGATCGGGCATGAGGAGGACATTCTGCCTGCCATGCGGGATCTGATGGAAGATCACTACCGTCTGGAAAGCCGGATGATGCTCAAGGGGTGCGTGATTTCCGGCGGGAAGGTCGTCATGGAGGATATCGCGTTGAATGATATCGTCCTGAACCGTATGGGAATCGATGCGTTCCGGTTTGAGCTGGCTGTCAATGGACAGCTGTTTAACGAGTATTCGGCGGACGGCATGGTGGTTGCGACCCCGACCGGTTCGACGGCATACAACCTGTCAGCGGGCGGTCCGATCGTGGCGCCAGAGGCGGATCTGATGGTATTGACACCGCTCTGCCCGCATTCACTCAATTCGCGCAGCATCGTTCTGCCGCCGGATAACCATTTGAGCCTGCGGATTCAGACGACCGGGCGGACGAAGGTTTCGCTGAGCTTTGACGGCGATACGGTGGTTGATATTGAGCCGGGTGATACAATCGAGATAGCAAAATCAGAGATCGAGACGACATTGATTCAGCTCAAACAGGTGCCATTTTTGGAAAATATACGGAACAAAATGAAACAGATATAAAAGGAGTCAGAGCCATGAAAATGGAACGTCACAGCAAGATTGTGGAATTGATTGGAAAATATGAGATTGAAACGCAGGAAGAGCTGGCGGAATATCTGAATAAAGAGGGATACAATGTCACGCAGGCAACGGTTTCCAGGGATATCCGGGAGTTAAAGCTATCTAAGATCCAGACAGAAAACGGCGGACAGAAATATGCGGTTTTCCATCCTCAGACGGCGTTCAATGATAAATATACCCGTATTCTGCACGATAGCTTCGTTTCCATGGATATGGCGCAGAACATCCTTGTCATCAAGACGGTGTCAGGCATGGCGATGGCAGTCGCGGCAGCGCTCGACGCCATCCATTTTTCAGAGATTGTCGGCTGCATCGCCGGGGACGATACGGTCATGTGTGCAGTCCGTACGGTGGACGATACGATCGTGCTGATGGACAAGATCCGCAAGCTGATTGCGGGATGAGGTAAGGTGGGTTCACACATTTTTTGCGGGAACCGCTGATAAGGAGGAACGGAAAGCGGATGCTTTATCATTTACGAGTGAAAAATCTGGCTCTGATCGATTCGGCGGAGGTGGAGTTCGGGGACGGACTCAACATTCTGACCGGTGAGACGGGAGCCGGAAAATCGATCATCATCGGTTCGGTCCAGATCGCGCTGGGCGGAAAAGCACCGAAAGAGATGATCCGCCGGGGCTGCGACAGCGCCTACATTGAACTGGTTTTCTCCATCGATGATGAGAGAAAGCGCGAGCAGCTGAAGGAACACGATGTTTACCCTGATGAAGAGGGAATTTTAATCATTTCTAAGAAAATCACACCGACCCGGAGCATCAGCCGCATCAACGACGAGACGGTAACGGCTGCAAGGCTGCGGGAGATCACGGGTCTTCTGATCGATCTGCACGGACAGCATGAACACCAGTCGCTGGTGAATGCGTCAAAACATCTGGAAATCCTCGATGCGTATGGCGGGGAGAAACTTCTCCCATTCAAACAGAATACGGAAGCTGCCTATCGCTTGTATATGCAGTTAAAACAGAAATGTGCCGCATTTGCATCCGATCAGGAGACGAGACTGCGGGAGATGGATTTCTGCCGGTTTGAGATCGAGGAGATTGAAAATGCCGCGTTAAAGGATGGCGAAGAGGAAAAGGTGGCAGCCGATTTTAAGCGGTTTTCCAATGCCAGACGGATCGCTGAGAGTCTTTCACAGGCATATGACGCGGTGTCCGGCGATGCGGTGTCGCGGGCGTTCCGTGAGATCGATGGTGCGATGGCATTTGACGAGGGATTGAAGGGGATCCGTGACGAGCTGTGCGATGTAGATTCCCTTCTTTCGGATCTTTCCAGGGAGATCGCCGGATATATGGACGATATGACCTTTGACGAAGCGGCATTTCGGGAGACGCAGGAGCGGCTTGACCTGATCCGGAGCCTGGAAAACAAGTATGGGAAGACGATCCCGGAGGTACTTCAGGCGTTGGAAGAAAAGAAAGCGCGACTGCAGGAACTGGAGAATTACGATGAACTTCGGGAACAGGCGGAAAAAGAACTGGAACAGGCGGAAGCAGTACTGAAAGAACATTCCGAGGCATTGTCAGCAGCGCGTAAGCAGTTTGCCGGGGAGCTGGTGGAGAAGATCGCAGACGGGCTTCGGGAACTGAATTTCCTTGATGTGCAGTTTGAGATGGAGTTTAGGCGGCTGGATCATTTCACGGCGGGCGGTATCGACGAGCCGGAATTCCTGATTTCCACGAATCCGGGCGAACCGGTTCGGCCACTCGGTATGGTGGCGTCCGGCGGTGAGCTGTCGCGTATCATGCTGGCAATCAAGACGGTGCTGGCGGAGACCGATCAGGTTCCAACGTTGATTTTTGATGAGATTGACACCGGTATCAGCGGACGGACTGCACAGATGGTATCGGAGAAGCTGCGGATCCTCTCCAAATGCCGTCAGGTCATCTGCATCACGCACCTGCCGCAGATCGCGGCGATGGCGGACCAGCACTTCGAGATCCGCAAATCCGCGTCCGATGGACGGACGGCAACCTCCATCCGCGCCTTAGACCGCGAGGCGATGGTGGACGAGCTTGCGAGACTGCTGGGTGGCGCGGAGATCACCGAGACCGTGCGGCAGAATGCGGAGGAGATGAAGAAGCTGGCAAAGAAGCGGAAGCTGGAGGTGTGATTATAAATTAAATATAAGATTCGGATTCAGAAAAATGTCGCGTAAGGCGGCATTTTTTTGATCCCCAGATACCAATTAGGTCGAAGTTTGACCGTTTGCGTCGAAGTGGTTTTGGAATAGATGCATATATGATAAAGTTAAAATAGAAAGTATTGGGGATAAAAATAAGAACGGCAGAAATCTTAACTGGAACAAAGACATTTCAAAAAGCAAAAACATGTATTTATAATACGGATGGAATGCCCGTTTATGTGGATATTCCGACCGAATATGGAAAAACATGGTTGAAGGATCTGGTCACAGGAAATGCATCTATCTGTCTGTCTTGAATTGGATCAGGAGTTAAAGACAGATAATCATAAAGATTAGAAAAACAATTGACAATTAACAAGTAGCATGATGAAATTACAATTCAAGAAAAATTAGGGATGTGTTGCAGTAGCGATTTTTTAATCGTTACTGCAACACATCCTTTTTTGCTCTTGTAGCAGTCAGAAGGTTGAACAAGATAAAAACAAAGAAAACCACACAAAATCAACTGTGCAAAATATAAATATGCTATAGGTATGTAATGAATTATTATTGCACAAAAATACAAGGCATGATATCATAAGACATGAAAGCATTTCTGTATGGAGATATGGAAAGAGAGGTATGATAGAAGTATCCACTTTTCTGGGATTTTGTTTTATATTGTCAGAAAAACAGGACGGCATAATAGGAGGAACACGATGAACGATAGTTTGGACTGCCTTCAGGCATATAAAGAATATTTGATTGAACGAGAGATGAGTGAAAACACGATCGAAAAGTATCTGAGGGACGTAAGAGCCTTCGTCAGATATATGGGAGGACGGGAGCTGGAGAGAGCGGAGGTTTTGAGATACAAAAAAGAACTCCTGGCGCAGTATAAAATTACAAGCGCCAATTCCATGCTGACTGCGCTCAACCATTTTTTTAAGTGGCTCGGGAGAAACGAACTTTGCATGAAGACCTGCCGCCAGCAGAGGCAGATTTTCCGGGATGCAGAAAAAGATCTGACGCGGGAAGAATACCGCAGGCTGCTGCAGACGGCGGGGAGAGAGGGGAAAGAGAGGCTTCGGTGTCTCCTGCAGGCGATCGCCGGAACCGGAATGCGGATCGGCGAACTGAGCTGCCTGACCGTGGAAGCGCTCAAAAAAAAGAAGATAGAGATTCATTTTAAGGGAAAGCAGCGGATCATCCTGATACCGAGGACACTGGAAATGATTTTGCGGGATTACTGTCGGAAATACCGGATCAAATCGGGGTGTATTTTCTGCACAGTGTCCGGAAAACCGATGGATCGGAAAAATATATGGAAGGAAATGAAAAAACTATGCAGAGGCGCGAGGGTGGCGGAAACAAAAGTATTTCCCCATAATCTGCGCCATCTGTTTGCGCGGTGTTTTTATGAACAGGAAAAAGATCTGGTCAGGCTGGCAGACTATCTGGGGCATAGCAGCATAGAGACGACGCGCCGTTATACGATGCTTACCAGCGAGGAAGTTTGCAAAAAATCACTGGAACTTGATTTGTTTTCCGAAAAAAACAGGGGGAGAATACGAACGACATAATATGTATTATGTGGTACATAAGTGGAATACAGAAATAAGCTGAGGTATTTCTTTTTCAAAAATGCTGGATTTTTCTGAATTTTTAAAAGTCCCTGCAACTTATAGATTTGTAAAATTATGCGAATATGCTTCAAATAAGTTGCTTTTCCTGTTATTTGATGGTAGTATTACTTTATCTAAAAAAACAGGAGGAGACTGCGCACTACATAATACATATTATGTGGTACAGGGGGGAGTATATGGGATGTGAAAATCTGGCTGGAATGAAGTTCGCTCATCTTCTGGTTTTAAAAAGAGATGAGATGAAAAAAAGCACACATTCCTACTGGCTTTGTCAGTGTGACTGCGGAACCATATGTTCCGTAGCCGGGACGCATCTGAAGACAGGGCACACCAAAAGCTGCGGCTGCTATCGAAAAAGAAAACAGGTACACGGCTGGCTGGATCTGACAGGCAAGCGCTATGGACGCCTGCAGGTTCTTGGCCCGTGGGAGAAACATTCTCCTCTTTTAGAGGTGGTAAAAGAAGGCGAGTCTTCTGTAGAGGAAGGCAAACTGGCAGCTCAGGGAGACCTGTGGTTCTGCCAATGTGACTGCGGCAAGCATTGTGTCTGTCAGAAAGAAAACCTGCGCTTTGGAAAAACCAGAAGCTGTGGCTGCCTTAGGCAGGAACAGAGAAAAGCAAATATGCGCAATTCCATCCATTTTGCAGAAAATACCTGTCTGGAGCGGATCGCGAGCCGGAAAGAGGCAGCGAACAATACCAGTGGACACAGGGGTGTATACCGGAGAGAAAATGGAAAATGGCGCGCCAGCATCGGATTCCAGGGAAAAGTTTATAACCTTGGCACCTTTGTGGACTATGAGGATGCAGTAAAAGCCAGATTGGAAGCAGAGAAAAAGTATTATGACAGATTTTTGGAACAATATCAGAACAGGACGAAGTAGGTGGACAGCAAAAAACGATGGTGTAAGCTGTCTATTTCGCGTGTATTCAGACAGAAAAATGACTGACTAAGGAGAGAAGTGCAATGGCGCGCAAAACGCAGAGAAGACCGGACAAGATAGAGCTGGGTGTGGTGGATATCCATACGCACGTGCTCCCGGGGATAGATGATGGGGCAGAGAAAATGGCACTCAGTTACCGGATGCTTCGGAGATCTTATAAGCAGGGCGTCCGGAAGGTGATAGCCACCCCACACTATGTAGCGTATCACTGGCGGACAAAACCGCAGCAGATACAAGAGCTTATGGAGAAGTTGGCGGCTCGTGTCCAGAAGGCGATGCCCGATCTTGAACTCTACCGGGGGCAGGAAATCCAATACTTCGAAGGCATGGTCGAGATGCTCCGGGAAGGAAAGCTTCTGACACTGGCGGGCAGCCGGTACGTGCTGACCGAGTTTCTGCCGACATCCTCCTGGAGCCAGATTGAGTGCGCTGTCCGGGAGCTGACGATGGCGGGCTATCTGCCTGTGCTGGCACATATCGAGCGGTACCAGTGTCTGCGGGAAAAAGGACGCCTGGAAGAGCTAATGAAGGAAGGCGCGTATCTCCAGATGAACTACGGAAGCCTCACGAAACTGAGCCATTTCTGGAAAATAAGGGAGCGCCTGGACCGGAGGTGGTGCCGCCGGACACTTCTAGCCGGTTACATCAGTTTTCTGGGAACCGACATGCATGGCAACCGCCACCGGGTTCCCAACAGTGCGAAAGCCATCGCATGGATCCGGAAAAAGGGAGGCAGTGAGCTTGCCAGACAGCTGTCGATCGAAAATCCGGAAAAGATCATACTGGATGAGAAATTGTAAAAGAATAGATGTTTGCGAAAAAATGCAAATGTTTTTCGAAATCACGTGGTTACAGAACATTGACAAATTCCGTTACCGGGCATGTATGCGTGAACCGTAATATTGTAACAATGTCTGACAGATAAAAACAATACGAAAAGGGAAAAGGAAGGTATGGAAAAGAGAAAAAATCAAGGACAAGAATGGGAAGACGAGGAAGTAATCGATCTGGGTGAAATCTTTTATGCATTACTCCGGAGACTCTGGGTCATCATTGCAGTGGCGGTGCTCGGAGCCGGAATCGGCGGAGCATACAGCTATTTTCTGCTCACACCGCAGTACAGCTCAACGGCGAAGATTTATGTACTGACGAAAGAGACAACGCTGACCTCGTTAGCCGATCTGCAGATCGGCACGCAGCTGACACAGGATTACAAGACGATCATCACCGGTCGTTCCGTTATGGAAGAGGTGGTTGATAAGCTTCATCTGGATATGGATTATAAAGAACTGGTCAGAAAAATTAAGGTGGAGAACCCGTCGGATACTCGTATTTTAAACATTTCTGCACTGGATCCGGATGCGGAGATGGCAAAAAAAATTGTCGATATGACCGCAAAGGTGGCATCCGACTATGTTGGCGAGATCATGGAAATGACGCCGCCGAAACTCATCGAGAGCGGTGAGGTGGCAAACCAGAAAACCAGCCCGAGCAATACGAAAAACGCGCTGATCGGCGCACTGATTGCCGCAGTGATCGTGTGCGGATACATTACACTGACGGTTATCCTGAATGATACCATCCGTTCGGAAGAAGATGTGGAGAAATATCTGGAACTGCCGGTACTGGCAGCGATCCCAGAGAGCAAGATCCACGGACGGGGCGAGAAGAAGGTAAAACGTACCTCTGGTATCTGGGATATCATCAATCCATTTGCCGGAAAAGATAAGAAGGAAAGGTAGGAGACCATGGCAATTCAGAACGGATTCATCCAGATCATACAGGATGAGAAAAGAGATTATCAGTATGAGGAAGCAATGAAGACACTCCGTACCAACATCCAGTTTTCCGGAAATGGGCTCAAGGTCATCATGCTGACCAGCGCAATGCCGGATGAAGGAAAGAGTGAGACCTCCCTCCAGCTTGCGATCTCGATGGCACAGACCGAGGGACGCGTGTTATTTATCGATGCGGATATCCGTAAATCCGTGCTGGTATCCCGTTTCGGGGGCGGACAGCAGATTTACGGACTGACACAGTACCTGACCGGGCAGCGGCCTTTAGGGGAGGTTCTGTATCACACGAACCTGCCGAACCTGGATATCATTTTCTCCGGTCCGATGGCACCGAACCCGGCAGAGCTTCTGAGCGAGGATGCATTTAGTAAGCTGATTGCGTGGGCGAGAAATGAGTACGACACGATCATCATCGATACGCCGCCGCTCGGAAGTGTCATTGACGGTGCGATCATCGCACAGCGCTGCGACGGCGCGATCCTGCTAGTTGAGAGCGGTGCACTCAGCTATCGTCTGGTGCAGAAAGCCAAAAGACAGCTGGAGCGGACCGGCTGCCGGATCCTCGGCGCGGTGCTGAACCGCGTGGACATGGCTGGCAGCGGCTACTATCACAGATACTATGGTAAATATTCGAAATATACAAAATATTATGAAAACGAGCCAGCCAAATGAAAAAACAAAAAATGATTCGGTGGCTCGCCTGGGCGGTGGCAGGAATCGCCTGTGTGGCGGGCGGCATTCATGTTAACCAGAAATATCAAGAAAGAGAAGCGGCAATCCGTGCGATTGAAGCCCGTGATCAGGCAAAAAGCCAGGAGGAAGAAGACCTTGCAAATGGAATTTTGACCTGGAATGGCAAGAAATACCGCCGCAACACGGCGATTCGGGCGATTCTCTGCATAGGTGTCGATACCAAGGGGGAGATGGAAGCCCAGAACGTCGCCGGAAAAGGCGGAGACGCCGATGCACTCTTTTTAGTGGCGCAGGACGCTGCCAAGGATGAGGCACAGATTGTGTTAATTCCGAGAAATACGATGACAGAGATCGAGGTTTTTGACTATTTCGGAAACCCAATCGGAACCGAGACGAAGCAGCTGACACTTGCCTATGCGTTCGGGGACGGACGCGAAAAAAGCTGTGAGCTGACAGTGGGAGCACTTTCTAAGCTACTATTTGGACTTCAGATAGACGGATACTTTGCCATCAATATGGACTCCATCCCCTATTTTAATGACGCGGTCGGCGGCGTACCCATCACGGTTGAAGATGAGATGATCGCAGAGAAATATCCGGACGATTTCAAGATGGGAGAAACCGTCACCCTGACCGGTGATCTGACGGAGAAATACGTCCGGTTCCGCGATATCAACGAAGATGGTTCTGCTACGGTGCGCCTGCACCGCCAGAAGGGGTATCTGAAATCCTTTATTCAGAGAGCCAAAGAAAGCCAGGCAGCGGATAAAACAACGATTACGCGCCTGGTAGATGGCATCCAGGAAAAGGCGATCACCAATATGGCAAAAGACCAGTACATGGACATGGGACTTGCAATGTTAAACAGCCCGAAAACCATGGAGGACGGCGATTTTATCGAGCTGTCGGGAGAGATTTATCAGGGTAAATTCGAAGAATTTTATCCGGATATGGATGAGTTAAAAGAGATTGTTATCAATCTTTTTTATAAAGAAAAAGCTTAAAAGGCGCAGGCTTAAAAAGCTGGAAAGGAAAGGGAAGTACAATGAAAAAGAAGTACGCAGCACTTCTGGTAGCAGCCGCTATCATGGCAGTGCCGGGCACGCTGGCCATGGCTGCCGGAAGCCCGAACACAAACGTGACGGTTAGTCACGGAGGAGGACATAGCTCAAGCGCGTCTTCCAAGTCTGCAGGTCTGAATGTGAATGCAGGAACCATCACAAACAAGACCACCACAGGTATCAAGAACAACGGACAGAATGGTTCCAACGGAATCACTGTTTCCCAGGGAACTTCTGGAAGCAACAATGCAGTTGGATTTGCATCCGATCAGCAGATCAAAGACGGCAACAGCTGGGCAGTTGCTGAGAAAGTATTTGAGATCAATGCAGGTATCCCACTGTATCGTGTAACCGGTGATCCGGCTCTGGTTGGATACTCTCCGCTGATGCCGGCACAGCAGCTGCAGGCAACTGATGCAAACGGCGCTGTAACGAAAGAAGCAGTGATTGTCAACATTTCAGTTGCAGCCCTGGGCAACGTTCAGAACATCCAGCTGTATTTCTACAATGAGACAACCCATGCATGGGAACTGGCAGCTGTAAACAGTGTTGATTATGCGACCAACACAATCAACGTTACGATGCCGGGCAACGCCATATTTACACTGGTTCATAAGAACTAATCTGTAGATAGGCGGAAAGCGGCAGGAACCTGTTTGGGAAAGCCTGCTGCTTCCCTAAAACAATAAAAATAATTTCTAAATTTCTAACTTTGAGTGGGACAGACCATTACAAGACCAATACAGATAAATGGTCGTGACCCGTCAATGTCAAATAAGAAAGTCAGATTCGTTAGATTATCGGAACGAAAACGAACTGGCGGAATATACCCGAAAACAAAATATCGTTGATTTCGCCGGAAACGGATAAGGGATTTATCTGGAATATAGGTTTCATCCAGAGAACAGGGCAAAAATTGACAAGGGGGAAGAAGTATGTACAAAAGAAATTCGGGCGGCTGGATGAAACACGTTGATTTTATCATCCTGGATATACTCTGCCTGCAGGCAGCACTGACGCTTGCATATGCGTGCAGTGGGTATGGATGGGATATATACACACCGATCTTATATCGGAATGTGGCTATGTTTCTGGGACTGGCAGATCTGATGCTGCTCATATGCCGGGAAACGATGAAAGGCGTGATACGGAGAGGACATTTCCGGGAATTTACCATGACGGTAAAGCAGGCAGTTTTTATAGAAGGAATTGCACTTTTATATCTGTTCCTTTTACAGGAAGGGCAGAACTATTCGAGGCCGGTATTGCTTCTGATGCCGGTATGCTACAGCGTTGTGGCATATGCAGTCCGGGAGCTCTGGAAATGGCACCTACAGAAGAAAAAGACGAGCGACGAGGGAAAAAGCGCCCTTCTGATTGCAGCGAGTGAAGATGTTGTCGAGCGCGTCGTCAAAACAATTAAAGAAAATAACTATGCACAATATATAGTTGCAGGTGTTTCTCTCATCGGAGGTGGAAAATATTCCGTCGGAGAGAAAATAGATGGAGTTCCGGTCGTGGCAGAGGAAGCGGGTATTCCGCACTATGTCTGTCAGGACTGGATCGATGAAGTCCTGGTGGTCACCTCAGACGAGGTGCCGTATCCGGGAAAGCTTTTAAGCCAGCTGATGGAAACCGGCGTGACGGTGCACCTGGGTCTGGCAAAGGTAATGAGTGAGCCGGGGAAAAAACAGTTTGTCGAAAAGATAGGACCGTACACGGTGCTGACAACCAGCATCAACTATGCCTCCTCCTTCCAGCTTTTCTTAAAGCGCGCAATGGATATCATGGGCGGTCTGGTCGGCTGCACAATTACAGTACTATTGCTTCCGTTTGTCGGCACAGCAATCTACCTGGCGTCCCCGGGACCGATCTTCTTCGCCCAGGAGCGTGTTGGTAAAAACGGAAAACGGTTCAAGATGTATAAATTCAGAAGCATGTACATGGATGCCGAGGCACGAAAAGCAGAGCTGATGAAAGATAACCGACTTGGCGATGGAAAGATGTTCAAACTTGATTTCGATCCGCGTGTTATCGGAAACAAGATCCTGCCGGATGGAAGCCACAAGACCGGAATCGGCGGTTTCATCCGCCGTACCAGTTTAGATGAATTTCCGCAGTTTTTCAATGTGCTGAAAGGTGATATGTCGATCGTCGGCACGCGCCCGCCGTTGATTTCGGAAACCAATCTTTATGAGCTGCATCATAAAGCCCGGCTGGCGATCAAGCCGGGGATTACCGGGATGTGGCAGGTAAGCGGTCGGAGTGACATTACCGATTTTGAAGAGGTTGTAAAGCTTGACCGAGAGTATATCAGTAACTGGAATATCGGGATGGATATCAAGATACTGGTGAAGACGGTGATGGTGGTTTTGAAGGAGGATGGATCGATGTAATGACCGGTAGAAGAAGAGCCCGGAGACGGAATGGATGCTTGGATAATAAATGTCTACTCAACAAAATCAGTTGAGGTCTGATGGTCTATGGTGGAGTTGAATATGGACAACCAGAGAAAAGCCTGATTTCATGCGGGTTTGCTCGGCTTGACCTTTTCACCTCAACTTGTTTCTGCTTGTCATGGTGCGTTATGACCAGCGTGGTTTCAGGGGTTAATGGCTTCTGGTTGCGCTCTATACTTAACCCACCACAGCGAAAGCTGATAGAGCAGAAAACAGAATAAGGAGGTACGAGGACAAGCCTGCGTATAGATTGTTGCTGCAATCTGTATACAGGCTTGTTGTTGTGCTATGAAGTATGCAAGGTGATTCGACAAGGAGGATAAAGAAAAATGATGGAAAATAAGACAAAAATCGACTTGAAAAATAAGAGTGTTCTCATTACAGGTGCGGCGGGCTTTATTGGCTCTAACCTTGCGAAGCGACTGCTCTCCACGGTGGAGGGGGTTAAGGTCGTTGGCCTGGATAATATGAACCATTATTATGATGTTCGCTTGAAAGAAGTTCGACTGAATGAACTGGAGCAGTTTGATAATTTCAGTTTTGTAAAAGGTAATCTAGCAGACAAGTCTGTGATTGAAGCTATCTTTGAGCAGTATAAACCGGAAATCGTTGTGAACCTCGGTGCGCAGGCTGGTGTTCGTTATTCTATTACAAACCCTGATGCGTATGTGGAGGCAAACTTGATTGGCTTCTATAACATTCTGGAAGCCTGCCGCCATTCTTATGATGAGGGTCATACCCCTGTGGAACATCTGGTTTATGCGTCTAGTTCTTCGGTCTATGGCAGTAATAAGAAAGTGCCTTACAGTACGGATGACAAGGTTGATAACCCAGTATCTTTGTATGCTGCAACCAAGAAATCGAATGAACTGATGGCTCATGCCTATTCGAAGTTGTATAACATTCCTTCCACGGGTCTGCGCTTCTTCACCGTGTATGGTCCTGCAGGTCGCCCGGACATGGCTTATTTCGGATTCACCAACAAGCTGGTGAAGGGTGAAACCATCAAAATCTTCAACTATGGCAATTGCAAGCGTGATTTTACTTATGTGGATGACATTGTCGAGGGCGTTGTTCGTGTGATGAAGAAGGCACCGGACAAGAAGAATGGCGAGGACGGTCTGCCGATTCCGCCGTATGCAGTTTACAACATCGGCAATCAGAATCCGGAAAACCTGCTGGACTTTGTACAGATTCTGAGTGAGGAGCTGGTTCGTGCAAAGGTTCTGCCGGAAGATTATGACTTCGAGGCTCATAAAGAGTTGGTTCCGATGCAGCCGGGTGATGTGCCTGTGACCTATGCAGACACCAGTGCATTAGAGCGTGATTTCGGATACAAACCGAGCACAAGCCTGCGGACTGGTCTGAGGAACTTCGCTGAGTGGTACGCTGAGTTTTATAAATAAGAGAATCAGAGGGACAGAGAAATGAGAGAGTTTAAAGATTTAAAGATTGCTGTTGCCGGAACGGGATATGTTGG
>ENA-ORTB01000611-ORTB01000611.1-human-gut-metagenome-genome-assembly--contig:-NODE-611-length-47601-cov-3.323876_pt1 | contig 47601 bp, 40 predicted proteins | sample MGYA00241905_ERZ509174 | MGnify/ENA primary metagenome ERZ509174 (study PRJEB26280, sample SAMEA2338851) | human gut metagenome | biome: human gut; feature: human-associated habitat; material: faeces... | reverse complement strand
TTCCAACGCGGTTTCGTGCGCGTTTGAATTGCCGAGAAACGCGAGATACGTGCGGCGCGCTTCCAAAAAGCTGAAAAAGGCGAGAGAGAACGGCTGCATCGTGATAGGGATTACCGGAAGTTACGGAAAAACGTCCGTGAAAAATATGCTTGCCGCGATTCTCGGCGAAAAATACCGCGTGTGCGCTACGCCGGAATCGTATAATACGCCGCTGGGCATAGCGAAAACCGTTGAAAGCAAAGAATTTGACGGCGCGGAAGTGTTCATCGCGGAGATGGGTGCGGCGAAAACGGGGGATATTAAAGAACTTTGCGATTTATTTCCTGTGGATTACGGCGTATTTACGGGGGTGTGCAGGCAACATTCGGAAACGTTCGGCGGCGTGGAAGAGATTTTTGCGGAAAAGAAGATTTTAATCGACCGCGCGGAAAAGAAAGCGATTTGCGGGGCGGAAGTGTATGCGGATTTCGGCGATAAGCTTTCGGCGGAAGAGATGAAAAAATGCGTATTCGTGCCCGCGGAGGCGGTGTCGGACGTGGGCGGATTTCCGCTGCAAACGTCGTTTGATTTGTCTTTGAACGTCGGCGGCAAGGTGGAAAAGCGGCGCGTGGAAATGCCCGTTCTCGGCAGAGGAGCGGCGGAAAACGCGGCGCTGGCGGCATATGCCGCGGCAGAGATCGGATTGAGCGCGGAAGAAATTTTCGCGGAGCTGGCGCTGGCGAAACCGGTGCCGCACCGGTTGCAGCTCATCGAAGAAAACGGCGTGTACGTGCTGGACGACGGCTACAACGCCAGCGAAAAAAGCGCGGCGCAGGCGCTGGAAGTGCTGTCGGCGTTCGGCGGGCGAAAGTATGTGGTAACGCCGGGCATTGTGGAAACGGGGCTGGAAGATAAGGCGGTCAATCGTCCGCTGGGGGCGAAACTGGCGGCGTTCGACGGCGTGTTTATTCATGCGGGCGCCGAGGCGGTGAAAGAGGGATACCTGACGGCGGGCGGCAAGGAGGAGAATCTGCGTATTTACCGCACGCGCGACGAGGTGATTCCGCTGCTGGGCGAGCTGCTTGCGGCGGGGGACGCGGTGCTGTTTTTGAACGACGTGCCCGCAATATATTAACGTATTTGCATAATGCTTCGAGCGCGCACCTGAAGAGCGGCAATCAGGCGGCACTCATTAAATCTACCATTCGAAATACCAAAGCGGAAAAAATTTTCTGAACGCGGAGGTATTTTTTTATGGTTCGTAACGTGGCGGTGTTTTTCGGCGGAAAATCGGCGGAGCGGGAAATTTCGGTGCTGACGGGTGTGCTTGCCCTGAAAACGATTGACCCGGCGCTGTTTCGCGCGGTGCCCGTGTATATTCATTCCGACGGCGATTTTTATACTTCGCCCGAAATGTTCTCTTTGGACGTTTTCAAAGAACAGCCGCTACCGTTACATACCTTTTCGAAGTGCTTTTTTCAAAGCGGCGAATTGTTGATGGTTCCGCCGAAAAAACATCGGGCGAAATCGCGCGTGAAAATTTCCGTCGCGCTGAATTGCTGCCACGGCGGCGCGGGCGAAAACGGCGGAATCGCCGCGCTGTGCGAGTTGTATAACATTCCTTCCGCTTCGCCTTCCGTGGCGGCGTGCGCTTTAAGCATGGATAAGGAACTGACGAAACTGTTTCTCCGCGAAATCGGCGTGCCCGTGCTGCCGTATGCCGCGCTGGAACGGCAGGAGTACGTGCGGCGGGGCGAAGCTGCGTTTGACGATGCGAAAAAACTGGGATTTCCGCTGATCGTAAAACCGGCATGTTCCGGCTCTTCGATAGGCATTGCGACGGTTTATGAAGAATCGGCGCTGAAAAAGGCGGCGGAAGAGGCGTTTTTGTACGGGGAAAAGTTAATATTCGAGCCGTATCTCGAAAACAAGGCGGACGTGAACTGCGCGGCGTACAGAAAGAAAGGCGAAATTATCGTGTCGCAGCCCGAAACGGCGTTTTCGGGCGGCGTGTACGGATTCAAGGAAAAATATCTGCAGGATAAACAAAACGACGGGGGCAGAGCTGCGTTGAACGCGGAAATCGCGGAAAAAATCAAGGCGTACACGAGGGAAATTTACCGCAGGGCGGAAACGCTCGGCGTGATGCGCGCGGACTTTCTGGTAAGCGATGACGGCATATTTCTCGGCGAAATTAACGCCGTGCCCGGTTCTCTGGCGTATTATCTGTTCTGCGAGCGGCTGATCGACGGACGGAAGTTTTTGACCGACCTTCTGAACGAACCGTTTTTCGGTAATCGCAGGGAGCCGCTACTGCCGAAAACGGGGGTGCTGGCGGGCGTGCATACGGGAGGAAAGCGGGGCTTTGCCGGCGTGCGTTTATAAGCTGCGAAGATTCCGCGCGCTGCAAAAAGCGGCAGTCGCGCGTCCGTGCGCCGCAGGAGGCGGAATGTATACAAATCTTCGGAATTCGTTTAAAAAGTGAAAATTTCACTTATTTTTCACTGTAAAGTGTTACGTTTCGCGATAAATGTGTTTATAATTAAAGCAGATCCGAAAAGCGGGCGGAGTCTGCGGCGTTTTCGGACGGACGAAACGTACGGAGGGCGAAAAAATGAAGATACTTATTGTGGACGACGAGGAAATGATCCGCGGAGTGCTGCGTGAATACGTGGAATTCGAAGGGAACGAAGCGGACGAGGCTGCGGACGGCATGGAGGCGGTGAAAAAGTGCCGCGAAAACGATTACGACCTGATTCTGATGGACGTGATGATGCCGAAACTGGACGGTTTTTCCGCGGTGAAAGAAATCCGCAAGGATAAGGACGTGCCCGTGATTATGCTTTCCGCGCGCGGCGAAGAATACGACAAGCTGTTTGCGTTTGAAATCGGCGTGGACGATTACGTAACGAAGCCGTTTTCGCCCAAAGAGGTGATGGCGCGGATTCACGCCGTTACGAAGCGCAAGGCGGCGAAGAAGAAAGAGGACGAAAACCGCGTGCTGAAATTCGAAGGGCTGGAAATAGACATGGCGGGCAGAAACGTGTACGTGGACGGCGAAAAAGCGGTGCTCACCCCGAAAGAATACGAGCTTTTGTTTTATTTCGTGCGCAATCAGGGGTTGGCTTTGACGAGGGAAAAGTTGCTGTACGACGTGTGGGGATTCGATTTTTACGGGGACGACCGCACGGTGGATACGCACGTGAAAATGCTGCGCGGAAATTTAAAAGAATACAGAAAGTTTATCGTAACGCTCCGCGGACTCGGATATAAATTCGAAGTGCCCGCCGAACAGTAAAGCGTTCCGATAAAAAAGAAAAACGCCGCGGGAGATACGCGCGGCGGACGGGAAGCGAAAGATGCCGGAAAAGAGAAGGGCGGGAACGCCGCGAAACCCTAAGAAGGGCAAGGAAAAAAGAAGTATTTATTTCGTGCTGTGGGCGGTGTTCACGGCTTTTTCCTTATTGATCGTTTTGCTTTTCGGCGTATCGCAGAGCGTGGCGCTGAAACAATCGTACGAAAACGCGGCGATGAAAGAAACGTTTACGACGGGCAGCGCGGTGAAGGCGGAGTACGAGCGACTGGCGGACAGGTTCGGCGCGGCGAGCGACCCCGACGATTTTTTCCGCGCCGTTTCTTCGGAACGCAACGTTTGCGCGGCGCTGCTTGACGAGAACGGGGAGGTGATTTATCCCGTTTCCGGCGGCGACGTTATCAGCGACGGGGCGAAAGTCGCGGCGAAAGATCTGATACAGAAACTGAAAAACGGCGGGGCGCAGGGAGGAAACGTTTTCGAACTGGGCAAGACGGACGCGGAAGGCGTATACGTGGGCGTAACGAACGACGGGTATCTGCTGGTGAGCCGCAGGCTGGATATCAACAGCGCGATGATGCGACAGCTGAACGGCAGAACGGTGCTGATTGCGGTGTTTGTGCTGGTGCTTTCGTTTGTGATTTCGGCGACGGTTTCGGGATTCCTCGTGCGGCCTCTGGCGGAGATGACGGAAAAGGCGAAGCGGCTGGCGGCGGGGGATTTTTCGGTGGATTTCCGCGGACAATCTTCGTACGGAGCGGAAACGGACGCGCTGGCGGAAACGCTGAATTTCGCGCGCGACGAAATTTCCAAAGCCGATTCGATGCAGAAAGAACTGATTGCCAACGTTTCGCACGATTTCAAAACGCCTCTGACGATGATTAAGGCGTACGCTTCGATGATACAGGAAATTTCGGGTGGCGACCCCGTGAAGCGCGAAAAACACGCGCAGGTGATTATCGACGAAGCCGACCGGCTGACGGAACTGGTAACGGACGTTCTGGATCTTTCGAAAATTTCTTCGGGCGTGAACGAAATTAAAAGAGAAACGTTCGATTTATCGACGTTCACGGCGCAGGTGCTGGAAAAATTCGGGTATCTTGCGGAAACGCAGGGGTATGTGTTCGAAACGCATATCGAACGCGGACTATACACCGATGCGGACCGCGTGAAAATAGGACAGGTGATTTATAACCTTGTGGGCAACGCCGTGAATTATACGGGCGCGGACAAGCGGGTAATCGTGGCGTTGCGGCGGGAAGAAAACGGGATTCTGTTTTCGGTGAAAGATACGGGCGCGGGCGTGAAAAAAGAAGAACTGCGCGATATCTGGAACAGGTATTACCGTTCGAAAGAGGCGCATAAACGCCCCGTGAAAGGTTCCGGGTTGGGGCTTTCGATTGTGCAGACGGTGCTGGAAAAGCACGGGTTCCGTTACGGAGTAAATTCGGAAGAGGGTAAAGGTTGCGAATTTTACGTGCTGTTTCCGCTGCTGTGATAAAGAAGTTTCCGGCTGTCGGAACGGCGGGCGGAAGAAACTTTGTAACCGTGTTTTTTGCCGCCGCGGAAAATTACCGTCGGTGCGGACGGACGAATTTAAGAGACTCCGGGAAAATCCGTTACGAAACGGGTGAAACCCGTTGATTTTTTTTACGTTTTTTGTTATACTGATTGCACAGCGTTATTTATGCGGAGAAATTTATGGCGACAGGCATGTTCACCGACAAGGTGAAAATTACAATCAAGGCAGGCGACGGCGGCGACGGAATGAATTCGTTCAAAGCCTTTAAAGGCAAGCCCGCGTGCGGGCCCGACGGCGGCGACGGCGGCAAGGGCGGCGATATCTATTTTGTGGGCGACAAGGACATGACCGACCTTTTTTCGTTCCGTTTCAAATCGAAATTCGAGGCGGGCAACGGCGAACGCGGCGGCACGAACCGTTGCAGCGGCAAGGGAGGCGCGGACGTGGAAATCGCGGTGCCGCTCGGCACGCTGGTGAAGGACGGAGAGACGGGTAAAATCGTTTGCGACGTGTTTTCGGACGGCGAAAAAATTCTTGTGGCGCGCGGCGGCAACGGCGGCAAAGGCAACGTACGGTTTACCACGGCGCGGCGGCACGCGCCCAATTTCGCGCAGAAAGGCGAGCGCGCTTTTCCGCATACCGTGATTCTGGAAATGAAAGTGATAGCAGACGTGGGGCTTGTGGGCTTCCCGAACGTGGGAAAGAGCACGCTGCTTTCGAAGATTTCGGCGGCGAAACCGAAGATTGCCAACTATCATTTCACCACGCTTTCCCCCAACCTCGGCGTGGTGCGCTATTACGACGATACGTTTGTGGCGGCGGATATTCCGGGGCTTATCGAGGGCGCCGCGAAGGGCGCGGGGCTGGGGCACGACTTTTTAAAGCACATCGAACGCACGCGTATGCTGTGCCACGTGGTGGATATTTCCGGCTGCGAGGGGCGCGACCCGATAGAAGATTTCAGGCAGATTAACGCGGAACTGAAAGAATACAGCGAGAAGCTTGCGGGGCTTACGCAGGTGGTGGCGTGCAACAAGTGCGACGTGCCGGGCGCGAAAGAAAACCTTGCGGCGTTTAAGAAAAAATTCGGCAGAAAGTATAAAATTTTTCCGATTACGGCGGTATCGGGCGAGGGAACGGAAGCTTTGATTTCGGGCATTTTCGAAATTTTGAAAACGCTGCCGCCCGTGCAGCCCGTGCCGGTGGAAGAAGAGTTCGAATACGCTTCCGGCGGCGAGCTGACCTACGAAATCGTGCGCGACGAGAACGGCGCGTTTGTGGTGATCGGCGGGCTGATCGATATGCTTTGCCGCAACGTGGTGCTGAACAATCCCGATTCCATGCAGTATTTTCAGAAAGTGCTTCGGCTTCGCGGCGTGATTTCCGCTTTGAAAGAGGCGGGCTGCAAAGAGGGAGATACCGTGTCGATCGGGGACGTGGAGTTCGACTTTGTGGAATAAATACGCATTCGTATAATAGTGCATCTTGCGGCTTCATCTGCGTGCGCCCTTGCTCATTTACGATTTGTAAAATCGCGGCGGTCGTACTCGATAAATCTCGCAATCTGCACCATTCTCCGAATGCTTGGCGCACGTGGTTGCGCCCGTACTCGCGCTTCTTGTCTTGCTTGCTTCTGATGTGCGCTGTAACTTGGGCGTTTAAAATAAGGCAATAAATCAGCCTCCCCCCTTTCATTTTTTCTCTTGGGGGGAGAAAAGCGCGAAAATTTTGTCAGCCTTGGCTCAAGGATTCCCCTTGGGAGGCTTTTCTTGCCGAACTGCCGTTGAAGGCAGCTTCGGCAGCCTGCTGCCAACGAAGTTGACTGATGAGGGGCTGTTTCAAATTCGATATAGTTTTTTATGGCAGAAAACAAAAAGCAACTTTTTTCAACAAACAAAGGAAAAACAACAATATGATTACAAGAGAAACGATTACAAGTAAACAAAGAAGCAAAATGAAGGCGATGGCGTCCACCATTTCGCCGATTGCGCAGATAGGCAAGGGCGGAATTACCGACAATCTTTTAAAAACGCTTTCCGACGCGCTGGAAGCGCGCGAGCTGATTAAGGTGAACGTGCTGGAAACGGCGGACGACGACGCGGTGAATCTTGCCGAAAACGTAGCCGACCTTCTGGGGGCGATTCCCGTGGCGGTGATCGGCAGAAAAGCGATTTTCTATCGGCGTTCTTCGCGCGACGGGTTTGTTCACCTTGAATTTTAAACGGCGTTTTGCGTTTAAGTTTTCGGAAATCGCATTATAAATATAGTGAAATTTTTATGCGTTGCCGAAAAGTTCGGCAAAAAGGCGGAGATGAAATGTCGGAAGAAATGAAAAAAGAAGAAAATAAATCGTGCGGCGGCTGCGAAAAACAATGCGGCGGTGCGGGGAAGGAAGAAGTCGTTTGCGAAAGCACGCAGAATACGGAAACGGCGGAAAACGAAAAGAATTCGTGCTGCGGCAAAAAGCAGGCGGACGGAACATGCGAAAAACACGAGGAGTGCGCTGACGCGGAGATGAAAAACGAAAAAGGCGAGAAATGCGAAAAGAAAAAGAAACTTTTCGCCGAAATCGACGAGCTGAAAAAAGAGGCGGAAGAAAACAAGCGTAAATGGTACGCCGTTACCGCCGAATACGAAAATTATCGCAGACGTACGGAAAAACAGTCGGCTATGCGCTATGCGGAGGGCAGAAACGACGTGGTGGCTGCGCTGTTCCCCGTGGGGGATAATCTGGAACGCGCCCTGTCTTCGTGCAAGGACGAGCAGACGAAAAAAGGCTTGGAAATGGTGCTGAAAAGCTTTGAAAAAGTGCTGGCGGACGAGGGCATAGAAGCGATAGATCCGACGGGAAAAGCGTTTTCCGCCGACGAAGCGGAGGCGATTATGGCTGTGCCTGCGGAAAACGGCGAAGAGAGCGGCACCGTGAAGCAGGTATATTTGAAAGGATATAAAAAAGGCGATAAAGTGCTTCGTTACGCGCAGGTGATCGTGGTTTCCTGATTGCGTTTGTATTGCAGCGCGGCTTGCGTAAAGATTTAAAAAGGCTGTAAAAATCAACAAAAACAAGACTGTATTTCTATTTGAAAAAAAATAGAAATACAGTCTTTTTCAATTTTTGACGCCGAATGACCTATATCGTCATGACCTCTGTCGTCTGTTGCGCCGACTCTTTTTCCGCCGGGAAAAGCAGGAGATACAGAGAAAAAAAGCTTTCTCCGAACAGTCCGTTGCAAGGCGGATTATGTAGCCAAGGCAGGTTAGTTAAATTTCAAACGCCAAGGCAACAGTCCGTTACGAAGCGGACGATGTATCCAAGGCAGGTTAGTCGAATTTCAAACGTCAAGGCAACAGTCCGTAGCAAGGCGGACGATGTAGCCAAGGCAGGTTGGTCGAATTTCAAACGCTAAGGCAACAGTCCGTTACGAAGCGGGTGAAACCCGTGCCCGGAAACGCATACGACGTTTTTTGCAAGTCGATTTTTCCCGTTTGCCGTCGGATTTTCATATATGCGGGCAGGGGCACTTGCGCCAAGCCGCATAAAAGCCGGAAATAGCCGCGTGCGCCGTAAAATAAAAACCCCGCGGCGATTTCCGAAAAAACGCAACGGGGGAATTTTTAAAAAACGATAGGGGAGTCGAGCAAGCGATTTACAGCGAAAATTCGTCGAACGGTTTGCCCGTAGCCAGATCTATCCAGACGAAGCGCCCGCCTTGCAGCAGAACGAACGAATGCGGCGAATTTTCTTTGGGCAGCGATACCGAGCCGCAGTTCAGGTAATACGCTCCGTTTTCCAGCCGTTTATGGCAAGGCACGTGAAAATGCCCGTTGAACAGCACGTCGCCCGCGTTCAGAAGCGGCGGATTTTCTGCCGAATACAAATGTCCGTGCGTTAAAAACAAATCCGAAAACTTTTCGCCGTTTTCACCGCCGTAGACATAAGGAAACAGCGCGTAATCGGCAAGACAGGGGAAGGGCAGCACCATCTGATCCACTTCCGCTTCGCAATTGCCGCGCACGCAGACGATTTTGTCTTTCACGGCGGAAAGCAGTTTTACCACCTTTTTCGTATCGTATTCTTCGGGCAGATCGTTGCGCGGACCGTGATAGAGCAAATCGCCCAGAAGAAGCAGCTTGTCCGCCCCCGATTTTTCGGCTGCGGCAAGGAATTTTTCGCACCATTTCGCCGAACCGTGAATATCGGATGCAATCACATAAATTTTATCAGCCATAATCTTATTCCTTATTGCAGTATAATGTTTTTGCAGAGATTTTTGCGCGAGGCGAGAAATACGCGGCTTTTGCGCAGGGAATTTACAAATCGTAAATGACCAAGCAAAAACGTAAGTATGACAAAGCTTCGCACAAAAAGAATGCAAAATATTAAAAAATGAATTTGAAAATGTTAAATTCCTCGTTCAGAACCGACGCGTCGCCTGCGGAAAAGCGTTCGAGCGCGGCGGGGAGCGCCTCTTCGGAGGACTGATTAAACGTAAATTCGGAATAATTCACCGCTTTGTTCAAAAGCACGTTGATGGCGCCCGAAACGTAATCGCGGTTATCGGAAACGCATTTCACGGACACGTCGTTTTTCATGGCGTTTTCGAGATTTACGGCAAGGCTTTTTTCCGTTCGGGAGCAAAATACCGCCGTGGCGCCGCGGCGCGTGAGCGAAAACACGCGCGAAGGTTCGCTTTTGTTGGAAAACGCGAAGTATACCGCCGCGTCCGCCAGCATGCCGCCCGTGATGCGGAGAAGATTTTCCTTCAGCGTATCGTCGTACGGGAACGTGTAGTAGATGCCGCATTTTTTGGCGAGCGCAAGCCGTTCGGGGTTGTTATCCGCAAGAACGGGCACCACTCTGTGCCAGATTAAAATCTGACACAATACGTTGGCGTACAATCCGCCGCCGACGACGAGTACATGCCGCCCGACGTCCGCGCCCGTTTCGTCCGCGATTTTTTCCGCGGTTGCCACGGCGTCGATTAAAAACGCCGCGTCGTCGGAAACGGAAGGGGGCAGAACGTAAGCTTCCTGCGCGGAAACATAGGCGAAATCGCGGTAGTAGCCGTCGCGGGTTTCGCCCGCGATTTCGATTCCGCTTTCCGTTTCGTCGTTATCCACGCAGTCGGCAAGATAAACGCGGTCGCCCTTATTGAAATAGGCGTCGGCGCCCGTTTCCACCACCTGTCCCACGGCGTATCTGCCGGGAACGACGGGGTATTTTACTTTTTGCGCGCCCGAATATACAGCCGCGTCGGCTTCGGATAAAAGCGCACGGGTGATTTTCACTTTGGCGTAGCCTTCGGCGGGGGGAGGAGTTTCCCTATCCGCGCGGGTTAAGTTTTTAGGGGAAAGTAATTGCCAGATTTTCATAAGAATACCTTGATTTGCACGGCGTAAAAGCGCCTGCATATTGATAGTATAGCTTATTCGGGCGAATTTTGCAACTATTTTTCGTAAATTCGTGCAAAAACAGTTGACGAAGAGAAGAAAAAACGCTATAATTGAAAAGCATCTGATACAGGAAAGCACTTTTGAGCGAGGTGAGAGATTATGAAATCCGATATTCATCCTAAATATCACGAAGTAACGGTTGTCTGCGCCTGCGGTGCCACATTCAAGACGGGAACCACGAAAGAGGGAGACGTTCTTAAAGTGGATATTTGCAGCAGTTGCCACCCCTTCTTTACGGGCAAGCAGAAACTGGTTGATACCGGCGGACGTATCGATAAATTCAAGAAAAGATACGGTATGTAAGGAAAAAGAAGAATCGGGCTTTAAGGTGCTACTCATCTTAAAGCCCTTTTTTCCGTTGCATTGTATTCCGGAAAACGCGGCGCGTCCGTCAAGCGGCGCGGGCGGCAGCCGGAACAGGCGCTAATCGATTAAAAATAAGGAAACTTTCGGACATTGAAAAAACATACGAAAAAGACAAACCGCACGTATATCGGCGGGCAGGCGGTGCTGGAAGGCGTGATGATGCGCGGTAAAACTTCCATGGTTACCGCCGTGCGCGATCCGCGAGGCAAAATTCAGGTGGAAAGCGAGCGGCTGACTCCGCCCGAAAAGCGCAACAAATTTCTGCGCCTGCCGCTGGTGCGCGGCGTGGTTGCGTTTATCTCTTCTTTGATCGTGGGCAATAAAGTGCTGCTGCGCAGCGCCGCCGTTGCCGAAGAAGAGGACGAAACGCCTTCGAAAGCCGAAAAATGGCTGGCGGAAAAGCACAAGATAGATTTAAGCGGCATTTTCAATTTTATTTCCGTGCTTCTCGGCATCGTTCTTGCCGTGGGGCTGTTTGTGGCGCTGCCGCAATGGGTAACGGGGCTGACGAATTTAAGCCGCACGGAACACGGCGGAATTCTGTTCAACCTTGCGGAAGGCGGCGTGCGCATCGGTATTTTTATTTTGTATCTTGCACTGATTTCGCTGGTGCCGTCGCTCAAGCGCGTATTTATGTGCCACGGAGCGGAACATAAGACGATTACGGCGTACGAACAAGGGCTGGAACTCAATGTGGAAAACGTGCGCGGCTGTTCGCGCTTGCACGACAGATGCGGTACCACCTTCTTGTTTCTGGTGATGCTGGTGAGCATTCTTGTGTTTTCGCTGGCGAATTCGTTGGTGGGCGGATGGCTGTACGTGGGCAACAAAAAAATAGACGCGGCGCTGCGTTTTTGCTTCAAGCTGCTGCTTTTGCCGCTGGTGGCGGGCGTTTCGTACGAAATTCTGCGCGCGCTTTCGAAAACGGACGGGAAAATCATGACGATTTTCAAGGCGCCGGGGATGCTGTTGCAATTTTTGACGACGCGCGAGCCGGAGGACGGCATGATAGAATGCGCCATTGAGGCGTTCCGGCGCGTGCTTCTGATGGATTCCGACGAGAGCGTGCCCGAAACTTCGTTTGCGGTGGCGGGGGAGATGAGCAAACTGCTTGCCGCCACGAAAAAGCGGTTTGCGCGCGCAAACATCGACGGCGAGGAGGCGGAATGGATTTTCGCGCTGACGCTGGGGATTCGGAAAAGCGCGGTGAGCAGCGAGGAAAGACTGCTGAAAAGCGAACAGGTGCGCGAAATTCTGGATATGGCGGACGAACGCCTGACGGGCAGACCGCTGTGGTATATTGTGGGCAACACCGATTTTTACGGCTACGAACTTTCGGTAGACGAAAGAGTGCTGATTCCGCGCCCGGAAACGGAAGGGCTTACGCGGCTGGCGCTTTCTTCGGCGGAGCCGGGCGATAAGGTGCTGGATTTGTGCACGGGCAGCGGCGCGATTGCGATTGCGCTGAAAAAAGAGAGCGACAAGAAAAACATGAAGCTGCAGGTTACGGCGTGCGACGTTTCGGCAGACGCGCTGGAAGTGGCGAAAAACAACGCCGCGAAATGCAAGGCGGAAGTGAAGTTCGTGCAGTCCGATTTGTTCTCGCGCCTGCGCGGACGGTTCAATTTAATCGTTTCCAACCCGCCGTATATTCCGACGGACGTGATTCCCACGCTGGAAAGAGAGGTGAAAGATCACGAGCCGCATCTGGCGCTGGACGGAGGAAAGGACGGTCTGGATTTTTACCGCAGAATCGCAAACGAAGCGGGAAAGTATATGGAAAAGGGCGGCTCGCTTCTGTTGGAAGTGGGAATCGACGAGGCGCAGGCCGTTGTGAAGTTGTTTAAATACTGCGATTATTCGATGATTTTAAAGGACGATTTCGGCGTGGACAGATACGTGAAAATCGTATTTTAAGGCGGGAAGGACGGGAAAACAAGCGGAATGATAGATAAACTGGATAAAATCAAAGAAAGATTCGAATTTTTGAACGACGAACTTTCGAAAGCGGAAGTGTGTTCCGATGCGGAAAAATACGGAAAATATTCGAAGGAACGCGCCGAACTGGAAGAAACGGCGGAAACGTACGGAAAATATCTCGCCGCGGAAAAGGAAATGAACGACGCGTTTTCTCTGGCGGAAGAGGAATCGGATAAGGAGATGAAAGATCTGCTGCTTGCCGAGGGGTACGAATGCAAGGAAAAACTTGCCGCGCTGAAAGAGGAATTGAAAATTCTGCTGCTGCCAAAAGACGAGAACGACGAAAAAAGCTGCGTTCTGGAAATCCGTGCGGGGGCGGGCGGCGAAGAAGCGGCGCTGTTTGCGGCGGTGCTCTGCCGTATGTACGCGGGATATTGCGCGCGCAAGCGATTGAAAATAGAAGCGGTGGACGTTTCTTCCACCGAGCTGGGCGGCGTGAAAGAAGCCGTGTATCAGGTTTCCGGCAAGGGCGCGTACAAGCTGTTGAAATACGAAAGCGGCGTGCACAGAGTGCAGCGCGTGCCCGAAACGGAAACGCAGGGGCGGATTCACACTTCCACCGCCACGGTGGCGGTGTTGCCCGAAGCGGAGGACGTGGAGGTGGAAATCAACGATAAGGACGTACGTATCGATATTTTCCATTCCGGCGGCGCAGGCGGGCAGAACGTGAACAAGGTGGCGAGCGCGGTGCGGCTGACGCACTTCCCCACGGGCATTGTGGTAACGTGCCAGGACGAGCGTTCGCAGCTGAAAAACAAGGAGCGCGCGTTTCAGGTGCTGCGTTCGAGATTGTACGATTTATACCGCGGCAAGGCTGGCAGAGAACGCGAGGAAAGCCGGCGTTCGCTGGTTGGCTCCGGCGACAGAAGCGAACGTATCCGCACGTACAATTATCCGCAATCGCGCATAACCGATCACCGGATAGGGTTCAGCGTGTACGATATGGAAAAATTTCTGGCCGGCGACCTCGACGAGATGGTGCAGGCGCTTGCCATTGCCGACAGAGAGATGCTGCTCGCTTCGGAAAGTTGAGGACAATAAAATGGAGAAAATAAAACTTTCGGAAAGAATTTCAAAGGTATCGCCGTCGCTTACCCTGGCAATCACGGCAAAGGCGAAAGCGATGATCGAGGCGGGCGAAGACGTAGTGCCGTTCGGTGCGGGCGAGCCGGATTTTCCCACGCCCCGGCATATCGCGGAGGCGGCGAAACGCGCGCTCGACGAAGGGCATACGAAATACACGCCCTCGGCGGGACTGCCGCAGTTGAGAAGAGAAATTTGCCGAAAACTGAAAGAAGAGAACAATCTCGAATACGATCCTTCGCAGATTATCGTATCGAACGGGGCGAAACAATCGGTGTTCAACGCGTGCTTTGCGCTTTTAAATGACGGCGACGAAGCGATTATTCCCGCTCCCTACTGGCTCACTTATCCGGAAACGGTGAAGCTTTGCGGCGGCGTTCCCGTGATTTTGCCCGCGCGCAGCGAAAACGGCTTTAAAATCACCGCCGAAGAGCTGGAAAGCGCGATCACGCCGAAAACGAAACTGCTGATTTTCAATTCCCCGTGTAATCCCACGGGCGCGGTGTATTCCGAAAAGGAAATCCGCGAAATCGCGGCGGTGTGCGTGCGGCGCGGCGTTTTCGTGCTTTCGGACGAGATCTACGAAAAGCTTGTGTACGGCGGCGTAAAGCATTTTTCGATCGCTTCCGTTTCCGAAGAAATGAAAAATCTCACCGTCACGGTAAACGGCGTTTCGAAAACCTACGCAATGACGGGCTTTCGCATCGGCTATCTTGCCGCGCCGAAAGAGATTGCCGCGGCGATCGATTCGTTTCAGAGCCACGCCACGTCGAACGCATGCACGATTTCGCAGTACGCGGCGATCGAAGCGCTTTCTTCCCCCGGCGAAGAAGTGCAAAAAATGGCGGATATTTTCGCGCGGCGGCGCAACGCGCTTTTAAAGGCGGCGGAAAAAATCAAGGGCGCGCAGTGCGTCCGACCGGACGGCGCGTTCTACGCCATGCTGAATATCGGCGGGGCGTTCGGAAGATCGGTAAACGGAAAAATGATCCGCGATTCCGCCGATTTCTGCGCCGCGCTTCTGGAAGAAAAAAAGGTGGCGGCGATCCCCGGGAAGGGTTTCGGCGCGGACGAATACATCCGCCTTTCGTACACGTTGTCCGAAGAAAAAATCGAAAAGGGCATGGCGCGCATCGGCGAATTTTTCGAAAGCGCGCTACGCGGCTGATTGTCTTGCTCGAAGCGTAGACAGGCTTTATATCGACCGGATTGTTTAAAGATTTGATAAAAATCGACTTATGAAAGTCGATTTTTTGATTTTTTCGGAAAAAAGTTGCGAAAGTTACAAAAAATTTTCGCTGAAAGCCTTGAAATTAACGGGAAAATCTGTTAAAATATATATACCTCGAAAAAACGTTGCCGCTCCGGCGCGGCGCGAAAGACGCGGAACGCGGCGGGCGACGGAACGCGGGGAAAGAGAACTAATTTTTTTCAGGGAGGATTTTGCACAATGATTAAAGTAATTTACGGCGCGAAGGGAACGGGCAAAACCAAGCAGATGATCGACGCGGCGAACGAGGCGGTAAAAACTGCGAAGGGACACCTTGTGTTTATTACCGATACGAAACGCGGCATGTACGATCTGGAACGCGAAGTGAGATTCATCGACGTAACCGATTTCGACGTGGCGGGCGAAGCGGCGCTGTGCGGCTTTATCAAGGGCGTGATTGCGGGCAATCACGATAACGAATACATTTACATCGACGGCGTGATGCGCATCGCAGGCAAAAAGGCTTCGGAACTCGGCGCGTTTTTCTATATGCTGGATAAGGCGGCGGAAGAGAACAATCTGACGGTTACCGTTTCGATTTCGGCGGCGAAGGAAGATTTGCCCGACTTTATTTCGAAGTATCTTTAAGCTTTAAGCTTGGCGGCGCGTTGAACGGAGGCGGTTTCGGCAAAACTTGCTTTTGCCCGTCGGTTTGCGCGCGTACTTTTTGCGCGCGGCGCGGAACATGCTTTTAAAAGCGCGCGACGGAAAAGATTTTTATAGAACCTGCCGTTCGGACTTTCCTTCGGGAAAGTCCGGATGCGGTTTTTCATTCAACTGATTTGAACGGCGGCGCGCGGCGCGGTTTAAAAACTTTCGGAAGGTGTTTTTTTATGCAATTTATCGGAACGAGATCGGGAGAGAGGGTATCGGCGCCGGAAGCGGTGTATAACGGATTATCGGCGGGCGGCGGTTTGTACGTGCCCGTATCTTTTCCGCTTGTGGGAAAAGCCGAACGGGAAAAAATGGAGGATATGAGCTACGCCGAACGCGCGAAGTATATCCTTTCGCTGTATTTCGGCGAATTCGGCGACGAATTTTTAACGTCCGTTTCGGAAAGCGCGTTGAAGGGCTTCGAAGGAAAAGACGAAGTGCCGCTGGTGAAAATCGACGACGGGCGGTACGTGCTGGAACTTTTCCGCGGACAGACGTGTTCCGTAAAAGACCTTTCCGTAAACATTTTCGCGCCGCTTTTCAAAGAGGCGAAAAAACGGTTGAACAAGACGGAAAAAACGCTGATTCTGGCGGCGACGTCGGGCAATACGGGCGTTTCTCTGATTGATAATTTCAAGGACGACGAGGACGTTTACGTGGCGGCGTTCTACCCGGAAGAGGGGCTTTCCAAAATGCAGCGGCTCAACCTTACGGTGATGAGCGGCGAGCGGGTGTACGCGGCGGGCGTTTCCGATAATTTCGACGTGTGCCAGCATCTGGCGCACAGGATTCTCTGTTCGGAAAAATTCGGCGGAGAACTGAAAAAACGCGCGATTTACGCGGCGGGCGGCAATTCTTCGAACGTAGCGCGGCTGATTCCCGAAATCGTCTGGTATTTTTCGGCGTATGCCGACCTTTGTTCTTCCGGGCAGATCGAGGACGGCGAGGAAGTGGATTTTTCGGTGGCTTCCGGAAATCTGAACGCCGCGGTGGCGGGGTGGTACGCCAAAAAAATGGGCTTGCCCGTCCGCAAGCTGTTTGTGCCGTTCAACCGTAACAAAGCCGCGCTGGATTTGTTTACGAAGGGCGCGTTGAACGAGGATAAATCGTTCCGCCGCACGATGGCGAAGGGGCTGGACGTTGCCGTGCCGCTGAACGCGGAACGGCTGGTGTTTGAACTGAGCGGCAGAAACGCCGCAAGCACGGCGGAGCGGATGCGGCAGCTGGACGATACGGGCGTTTTAAGCCTGACGGAAAGCGAGCGCGCGGCGCTTGTAAAGGATTTTTATGCCGAATACGCTTCGGAGGACGAACTGCTGGAAACTTCGTATTCGATTTTCGAAGAATACGGCTACGTAACCGACGTGGAAACGGGCGTTGCGGCGGCGGTTACCGATAAGTACCGCGCGGAGAACGAGGATGACGAAACGCCGCTGGTGCTGGCGGCTACCGTGAACCCGTTCAAATGTCCGCAGGACGTATTGTACTGTATTTCGGGCAACGACGTGAAAGACAGTTATAAGGGCGTGAAGCGGCTGAATCTTTTAACGGCGATGAAACCGCCGAAGTTTGTTACGGAACTTCGGTATATCGAGCCGCGGTTCAAGGACGTGCTGCCCGCGGAGGGAAAGCGGCTGACGGCGGCGTTGCTGGAGTTCGTGGACGGGAATTTCGTGCCCGAAACGAAAAAGAAACGTTAATGGGAAAAAAGCGGCGCGGAGTCTGCGGCAGGAAGCGGACGTCCGCACCGTTTTTTATGTTGAAAACGGCTGATTTTATGCGCGGTTCGGGGCGAAAAACGCTTATGGATTTGTGAAAAACGTGATAAAATCGGTGTTTTTAGGTGTATTTATCGCTTTTATGTGTAAAAAAGGGCTTGCAAAGTTGCGTTTTTTGCATAAAAGTGGTACAATATTCTGTGAAAAACGGCGGCGGGCAAGTTTTTGCGCGCGGCGCGTTTTAAAGGACAAGGAAACGAAATGTTCGGTTACGTGCGGGCGGATACGCCGTATCTTTATATTAAGGACGAAACTTTGTACAAGGCGGCGTATTGCGGCGTGTGCAAAGGCATCGGGTTATCCTGCGGCATGCTTGCCCGGATGGGACTTTCGTACGACGTTACGTTTTTTTCCGTTTTATTGCACAATATAAGCGGAGAGGACCTCGAAATAGAAGAATCGCGCTGCGTGGCGCATTGCCTGGGCAGAAAGCGCAAGATGGCGAAGGCGGACGAAATGACGAAAACGCTGGGCGCGCTGAACACGATTCTCGCTTACCTGAAATACGACGACGACGTGCAGGACGAGAAAAAGGGCAAAGGTAAGCGGCTCTGGTTTAAAAAAGGGTATAGCCGCGCGAAGCGCGATTATCCCGAACTGTTTAAAATTGTTACGGGAGATCTGAGCAGGCAGAAAGAAGCGGAAAAGGACGGCGGCACGGAAAGCGTGGATTTTGCGGCGGACGCCACCGCGCTGATGCTGGCGGACGTTTCCGATTATATTCTGAAAGACAAAGCCACCGCATGTACGCGCAACCTGTTTTACGCTTTGGGCAAGTGGATTTATCTTACGGACGCGCTGGACGATTACGATAAGGACGTGAAAAGCGGCGCGTACAACGTATTTTACAGGGCGTTTAAAGAAAAGAACGGCAAGGAACTTCTGGAAAAGCACGGTAACGACGCGGACTATATATTCAACAGTCTGTTTTACGACATACGCGAAAACGCGGCGGGCATCCGGTTTTATTTCAACCGCGATTTAACCGACAATGTGTTGCTTCGCGGGTTGCCGGCAAAGACGAAAGAGATAAAAAACAAACTGATTGCGGTGGCGGATAAAAAATGCAAAGGCTGCAAGAAGACGAAACAAAACGTTTGAGAAAAAAAGGAAGGAAGAAAAACATGAACGAGTATTACCGTTTTTTCAATCTGGACGAAACGGCGACGGACGAAGAGATCGAAGCCAGATATAAGGAATTGAAAAAGAAATACGAAGAGGACCGCTGGCTGGACGGCGAGGCGGGGAACGAGGGCGCGCAGAATCTGACGAAACTGGAAACGGCGTACTCCGAAATCAAGGCTTCGCGCGCGCAGAAAGAAACGGACGGTTCGAGTTCCGCGCTGGAAGAAGTGGCGAATCTGCTGCGCGAAAACAAGCTGAACGAGGCGCAGGCGAAACTGGATTCGTTTAACGAGAGAAATGCCGAGTGGCATTATTTGCAGTCGTGTATCTTCTATAAGAAAAACTGGTTTAACGACAGCAAAAAACAGCTGGAAATCGCCATGGAGCTGGATAAGGACAATAAGAAGTACCGCGAGGCGTACGGCAAGCTGAACGCGAAGAACGATTATGAAAAACGTTCCGCGAAAAACGAAACGGAAAGCGCGCCCGCGTACGACGAAGGGCAGCAGATGGGAGGAAACGCCTGCACGCAGTGCATTTCCTGCTGCTATACCTATCTTTGCGTGGATTGTTTGTTTTCGCTTTGCTGCGGGTGCAGATAAAGCGCGGAAAAAACGCGGTTGAAAATGAGGAAAAATTCGAAGGAAATCGCACTGTCGGCGGTGGCTTGCGCTCTCGGAACGCTGGGCTTAACCGTCGGCACGTTATATTCGCCGATGCTCTTCACGGGGTATCTTTTCGCATGCCTTTGCATGATGCTGCCGTTATCGCGCGGCTACTTCAAGGGCGCGGCGCTTTGCTATGCCGCGATTAACGTACTTACGCTGCTTTTCAACGGTTTTAATTTTTTCGATACGCTGCCGTTTACGATGTTTTTCGGGCTGCACCCTCTGGTGAACGAGTGGCAGGCGCGCCTGCATGAGGCGAAGGGCGAGGCGAAAGCGAAAACCGCGGGAAAAGCGGCTTGCGGCGGCGGGGAAACGGGAGAAAAAGGCGAAAAAAACGGCGCGGCGGACGGAGAATACGCGACGCGGTGTGAAAAAACGCCGGACGACGGAACGGCGAAAAAACGACAAGACGACGGACAGGTCTGCGCTTCGAGCGGCAAAACGGAAGAATTCGTTTTCGATTTTTCTCAGCCGGTATTCCCGGAAAAAACGCGACGGGACGGAAAGAACCGAACGAAAAAGACGGGCGGGAAAAAGCGTTTTGTCGCGGCGGACGTGCCGTTTCTGCTTCTGAAAATCGTGTGGTTTGACGCGGCGATGTTTTTCGTCTGGAAGATCGTGTTTTCGGCTCAGACGGCGATACCGTTTATCGACGAGCATATTTTTCTTGCGATAACGCTGGGCGGAAGCGCGTTTTTCATCGTGTACGACCTGATTATGTTCCGCTTGCGCAGAAGCGTGAATTACCTGATAAAAAAATACGTCGGAAAAAAATGAAATACAATAAAATTCGCGTTCGCGCGCGCTATGGGTGGGCGAAATGATTGAAAAGAACGATATTTTAACGGGAAAAGTGCAGTCTTTCGGGAGCGACGGCGAGGGCGTCGTCTGTGCGGAAGGGTGCGTTTTTTTCGTGCCGTATGCGCTGCCGGGCGAAGAAATTTCGTTTAAGGCGCTGAAAATCAAGGGAAATACCGGCTACGGTAAAATAGAAAAGGTGATTGTCCCCGCGAAAGGACGGGTACAGCCGAAGTGCCCCGTGTTTTATACGTGCGGCGGGTGTCAGTTGCAGCACGCGGACTACGAAACACAGCGGGAGTTCAAGCGGGAAAAAGTGAAAAACGCGTTGCGCAAAATCGGCGGGGTAGAGGCGGAAGTTTCGCCCGTTGTGGCATGCGAAAGCGAATACGGATACCGGAATAAACTGCAGATTCCCGTGGGGGTGGACGCAAACGGGCACACGGCGCTCGGATTTTATGCGGAGCGCAGTCATCGGCTGGTGCCTGCGGAAAAATGTTATATTCACCCCGCGTGGGCGGAAGATCTGATGGCGGCGTTCAGGGAATACATAGCCGTTTCGGGAGCGAAAGGGTATGACGAACGGACGAAAAAAGGGCTTTTGCGGCATCTGGTGGCGCGGGAGATTGACGGAAAATTGTTGGTTACCGTGGTGGCGACGGCGAGAAAACTTCCGTGCGAGGCGTGGCTGACGGGGAGATTGCAGAAATTATTTCCCGGCTGCGGCGTGTATGTGAACGTGAATACGGGCGATACCAACGTGATTTTCGGCGACAGATTTTATCTGTTGTGCGGCGCCGCGCGGCTGGAAGGGCGCACGGGCGGAATCTCGTACGAGGCGGGTGCGGAAACGTTTGTGCAGGTGAATCCGGAAATACGCGAAAAATTGTACGAACGGGCGATGGAGGCGTGTTTTGCGGGCGGCGCGGATACGGTGATAGACGCGTATTCGGGCGGCGGATTGATGACGGCGATGGCGGCGAAGCGGTGCAAACGCGCGTACGGGGTGGAGCTGAATAAAGAGGCTTCGGCGTGCGCGGAGGCGCTGAAAGCGAAAAACGGGTTGCAAAATATGACGAATATCTGCGGCGACGCGGCTGCGGAAGTGCCTGCGATTATGGATCGGGAACGGGCGTTATGGCAGAAAGAGTCTGCGGGGAAAGCGGTTTCTTCGCCGCTCGGCTACGGCGAAAAGGTGGCGCTGATACTGGATCCGCCGCGCGCCGGGGTGGCGCGGAGCGTGTTGCAGGCGATTTTAAAATCGGGCATCGAACGGTTTGTAATGATCAGCTGCAATCCGGCGACGTTGGCGCGGGACCTTGGAATTTTAACGGGAACGCTGCGCGAGGAAAACGACGTTCTGGTGAAAGTTCCGGCGGCGGAAACGGGAGAAACGAGCGGAAAATTTTTTGACGGCGAATCAATCGACGGCGAATTGCCCGACGGCGCCGGAGAGAGAGAAATAACGGCGTATTATAAAATCGAAAGCGTTGAACCGTTTGATATGTTTCCGCAAACGAAGCACGTCGAAACGTTGGTAGTATTGTCCAAAAAATCAGAAAAACATATCAGCATTGACGTTGAATTCGGAGAAAGAGACGGGCAAATATCGCTTAAAAAACTTCAAGAAGAGTTAAACGAGCGAAAACAGAAAAAGAAAACGACTTATAAAGATATTCAAAAGTGGGTGGAAGAAAACTACGGATTTAAGGTACATACGGCTTACATTGCCGAGGTGAAACGTGATTTAGGTTTACCTATGTACGACGCGCCGAATGCAGTAGAAGAATTGAAACGCCCGCGTTCTCACCCGACGGTAGAAATGTCGGACGCGATCAAAGCCGCATTAAAACATTTTGAAATAATTTAAAAATAGAAGGAACTCGGATTTATTCTCCGGGTTCTTTTTTATAGAGTATCGGTTTCGATTGAAAAAATCCGTTAAATATCGTATAATAGGATATAAAAACAAGCAGGGAGAAATTATCATGTCGATTAAGGGATATCGTATCCTTTCGTTGGAAGCGAATACAATATATGAACAGGAACAGTTAAACGGCGTAGATATCGGATATAAAATGCCCGAAAAGAAAAATTACGCCTATTTTTGCTTGTTCAATAACGTATTGGACTACTCGCTTGATTTAATCGAACTTGAAAAGTGCTATGAGAAAAAATGCAGGAAGAAATTTTATTTCGAGGACGAATATAAAAACAAATACACACTTGCAGTAATCAACTTAAAGTTTACATACAATTATAAAAGTGAAAACAATAAAAAAGAAACTAAAAATCTTAAAGAACTAAGAGATCATTTTTACGAACAAGGTTTTAATCTTGGCGGAGTGCATTACGTTCGGTATAAGAGAAGCAGCGGAAGTTCTCGTCAAGGGAAATGTTTGTTTATCAACGAAAAATTGCTTAAACATATGTCAGAATGGGGCGAATGCGGATTAAAGCCTACGGAAGATTTGGCGTCGTGGGAAGCATATAAATCGTTGTCGCTCAGTTCTCTTAAAGACGTGATAATAATTCCGCTTAACGGCATATTGTTTATCCCCGATTGTAAAAGCGAATTTTTAGAAGAAGTCGTATGCGTGGAAGAAAAAGACGGTTTGCAAGCAACCGCAAAAGAAACGTTGATTACAAACGATATCTGGGACGGAGAAAGTTTGCTTGACGAAAGTTTGTTTACGGGTGATTATGCGACAAAGCATATGTTACTTCTTCGTAATAAATTTTTTAAATCTTGCGGATTTAAGACCGGACTTCAAAAATGGTTTCGGGATAAAGGGATATCTTTGGAAGATTTGAAAAAACGCGGTTTTATAACGTTTGCCACGGATATAAATCAAATCGTTATGGTAACGACGCCGAACAGTATGAAATTTCTGAAGTTTATGCAAGGCGGGTTTACGGAAAATAACGTTTGTAAGTGGGTAAATAAGGTCGATTGCACGTTTGGCGTGGTTAAATACGATAAGCGCACGAAGTTTTTTGGCGGAAAGATGGTTCAAAGCAGTTATCAGTTTATCAACACGTTAGGTTTAACCGAAGCGCAGGCGGAAGAATTACTAAAACCGAGTAAAGACTATTTGACAACTATCAGAAACGATTACGATTTTATGCGTTATCATTTCAGCGATGTATCTAAAAGAGAAAAGATTAAAGATGATGAAACCGAATACGAAGAAATATCCGACGGTCTTGCCGAGCGAAGCGAAGTGATTTTTACACTGATGAAGATTAACCACGGGTTTAAGGATACTTTAATTTATAATAATTTCAGAAACAAAGTAATCGAATCGCAAAAAAATAAATTTAAGCAAGGGCATATTCTTTTACCCGGGACGAACGCAACCTTGTTCGGAAACGGACCAGAAATGCTGATGGCATTATCCGGCGAGTTCGATATAAAGAATACAAAAAATACGGCGAAAGTTTTAGACATAGGTGAAATAGCCTGTAAAAAGTTCGGACACGGTGAAAAATTAGTATGCGCCCGTTCTCCTCATATCACGATGGGGAATTTGTACGGCGTGACGAATAATTTATCGGGTGATATTTGGAATTATTTCGATTTAGGAGAAAATATCGTTTGCGTGAATGCGATCGGAGAAAACATACAGCAACGATTAAACGGCTGCGATTACGATTCCGACGCAATGCTTATTACGAACGATAAGTTAATTGTAGAGACTGCCTTTAAGCAAAAAGATTTATTCAAAGTGCCTGTATGCGGAATTAAGTCGGGAAAAAGTAAAAAGAAAACGCTTGCCGAATTGGATCACTCTACGAGTGAAAATAAAATCGGAAACATTGTAAATTTGTCGCAAAAATTAAACAGCATCTTATGGGATAAACTCAACAATGGAGAATACCCTGAAAATGTACAGAATATTTATAAAGACGTATGCAAACTTGCCGTACTTTCGGGAATCGAAATAGATAAAGCCAAGAGAGCTTACGATAGCGTCAGGGTATCAAAAGAAATTGATATAATCGCAAAAAAATACAATGCTGACGCCCCGGAATTTTTCCAAGAAATCGTCGTTTCCGATTCAAAGCGCGAAAAAAAGCATACGTTTTACGACGCCCCCATGGAATACGTTTATAAGAGCGTAAAAGGAATTGACTATCGAACGGGTAAAGATAAGCAAAAAACGTATATTGCAATTTCGGATATGCTAAAAGAGCCAGAAACGAAAAGTACTTCCACGGTTTATGACAAAAAAAGAAAAATCATAAACGCTTGCGAGGAATATGAACAAAAATTAAAATTATTGTATCAAGATTTAAGGCTCGACGATGAGGACGAAAAAGACATAATCTACGAAAAGATACGGCAAACGAAAGACAAGCGTAATGAAAAAGTAAAAGAACTGCTTTCGGAAGAATACGTTTTATACTTGGTTATAAAAGATTACGAAAAAGAAGAACGGGAAAATTGGCATATTTATGCACCGCTGCTGGAAAGCGAACTTTTTAAGAAAATGTTAAAAGCAAGCAAAGAAAAAATGCCGCAGGTCGTTCAAAAAGGCGACGGCGAATACGATTTATACGGACTAAAATTCACAAAAATCAATTAAAACTCCATAATTATTACCTTTTATAGAATTATACCCATTATATTATAATATAATGGGTAATTTTTTTGCAGTAGTTCTCGTTATACTCACCCTATCGGACAAGGGTGCAGACTTAATCTATTTTACGGAGGATTTGCCGATGGCAAAAACGGAACAGATTACTACAAAAACTAAAATCGCAGGTTACGAAAAAGAAGTCGCACAATTAGAGCAGTTAAAAGATTTTCTGCATAACGCGGGCAAATATGCCGATTGCGGCGTACATATTCCAAAAGGCGTTCTGCTTTACGGTTATCCCGGCGTCGGAAAAACCGTAATGGCAAAATCGATTGCCGATGAAAATATCAACATAATCGAATTGCGTGCGGCGGATTGCACAAGAGATAATTCGGAAGAATTTATTCAGGAAGCGTTTGCGCAGGCAAAGAAAATGAAACCGTGTCTTTTATTGATTGACGAATTCGATAAAATTGCAGGACTTCGCGACGAGTATTATATTGCAATGAATGACAAAGCGATGAAAATTCTCCTTCAGGAACTCGATTCGTTAAAAGACGAGAACGGCGTGTTGGTCGTTGCAACCTGTAACGATATTCGCAGGCTTGGTCCGGCGCTCGTGCGTTCCGGAAGATTTGACAGAATTTTCGAAATCGGGTTACCGTCGCTTGACGACAGAAAGAAAATTTTAAGTCTTTATTTCGACAGAATAAGGATGCCGAAAAATCTTGACGTAGATTACGTTGCAAGAGTAACTTCTGGATATTCCGGGGCGCAACTCGAATGTCTTGTGAACGAATCCGGTATTCTCGCTATCGAAAGAAAACAATCGGATATCGACTTCGACTGTTTTCAAACAGCCATGAATCGCCTTGCTTTTCACGGCGTTGAAGGCGAAATTAAAGACAGCGAAAAACATTTGGTGGCAGTACACGAAGCGGGGCACGCGATTGTGGCGTTATACTTAAAACCGGACAAGGTGTCGACTGCAACGATCATTCCTCAAGGGCAATCGAAAGGACATACCCGTATGATTTACGACGAGGAGATATGCTGCTCCGAAAACAACGACGGCATAGACGACGTTGCGATTGCTCTCGGCGGAAGAGCAGCCGAAATAATAGAGTTCGGCGAGGCTTCGTGCGGATGCTCAAACGATATGAGGCAAGCGATAATGAGCCTTGATTTTATGATAACGGAAGGCGGGAAATTCGGTTATGAATACTTGCTTGATTATTCTCGGCGCGGAGTAATTTCGGATTCGCAAGGCGAAAAAGTGGTTGCGAAACGCGTTGAGATATTGAACGAAACGCACGAAAAAGTTAAAAATATTATTTCGGAGCATAAAGGGGTATTCGATAAAATTGTAGAAGCGTTAGAAACAAAACATCTGTTAAGCCGCGAAGAACTGTTGAAAATGGTGGCTTAATCAATGTGCCGGCGGGCTTATAAAGAGCCTGCCGGCTTTCACTTATAAAGTGGCACAATTATTTTTCGGGAGAATACGAATGAAAAACTTTATTTATTGTACAACCACGGCTAAGGGCGAACAATCGTTTTATTTGACGGCGCAAGGAACAAAATACTTTCTCTTTGCGCAAGCCTTCAAAAGAAGTAATAAGGACGCGTTTGGACAAGGAATTTCTTTGTTTGAATTGAGAAAACTTAAAAAACATTGCAGTTACAGCGTAAGGCATACTGCAGAAAAGTTGCCCGTTTATATTCGATATATTGAGCAGGAATACGGCGTTTTAATCATGGAAAAGACAAAACGTAAAAATTTAAATCGTCAAGACAAGAAACGATTTGGGGATGATGATTATTTTAATGGGGAGACGGCGTAAATGATAGGTGCAATTATAGGCGATATCGTTGGCAGCAGGTTTGAATTTAAGGAACATTATGGAAAAGATTTTGCGTTGTTTACCGACGGGTGTCGATTTACGGATGATACTTTAATGACTCTTGCAGTGGCAAGAGCGTTGCTACTTAGTAAAAGTAATTACGATGATTTGAGCGAATTAACCGTTCAGGTTATGAAAGATTTAGCAAAGCCCTACCCTCGAATCGGGTGGGGAAATATGTTTTATAAATGGTTGTTTGAAAAAAAGCAAACCTTATTATAGTTACGGAAACGGTGCCGGAATGCGAATAAGCCCCGTCGGCTGGGCTGCGGAATCGGAAGAGGAAGTGAAAAATCTCTCAAGAAAGGTGACGGAAATTTCGCATAATCATCCCGACGGAATAAAGGGCGCGGAAGCGATTGCTATGGCGGTATATCTTGCAAGAATCGGCAAAGATAAGGGTTGTATTCGTGAAAGAATGAGCGAGTATTATCCAAAGTTAAAAGATAAAAACTTTTCGATTAAATGGTTGATGAGAAATTACGGTTATGACGATTGGGGAGCTTGGGTGACTTGTGAAGGAAGTATTCCGCACGCTATCGTTGCGTTTTTAGACGGGGAAAACTTTGAAGACGTAATTCGCAACGCCGTTGGTATCGGTGGAGATTCTGATACAATCGGCGCGATGGCAGGAAGTATTGCCGAAGCATATTACGGTGTGCCTATAGAATTGGAAGAAAAAGCTTTAAGTTATTTGCCCGAAGATTTGCAAGGCTTGTGTCACGCTTTTAGAACGATAAAAAAACTTTGTATACAAAAGTAGACAAATAAAAGTTTGTAAAAACAATTAAAAAGTTGCAATATGTATCCTAATAAATACAAATATTTGCATACAAACTTATTGACTAAAAATTTTTATGGTGATATAATAACATTGCAACATTTGGAGGTATTATTATGGCAATGACAATAAAAGATAAAAACGAAGTTGGGGTATACATTAATTTTCTATTAAATGAACGTCAATGGAAACAAGCGGATTTATCTAAAAAATTAACAGAGATAGAAGGTAGACCTGTTTCTCGTGATAATGTAAGTAAGTGGATTGCTGGTGAGCGTTATCCAGGGATTGACCATATTTATTATTTGGCGCAAGTTTTTAACGTTAGTATAGAAAACATCTTAATGGCTGGTTCTCAGAGAGATAATTTCGATGATAGGTTGTTTTCTTTATATGCAGTTGCGAAAAGTGGAGATAAAAAACGTTTAGACCAACTGATGAATTTGGAAAATGAATACGGAACTAAAATTGGAGAAAACTACGACGAGTTTGATAAAACTATTTTAGATTACCTAATAGAATTTAAGCGAGTTGACTTAATTAAATATATGTTTGAAAAAGGCTACATATCTATGTGGGAAACTCAAATGAATACAGCGATTCGTGTTGGAAATCTGACGGGGATGGAGGATAAATTCAATGCCTTTGTTGATTTGGCAATAGAATATGATGACGTTGAACTGTTTCAATATTTAATTAAACCAACACGACCTATATTGCAAAAGAAAGAGGATTGTGAATTAGAAGTGTTTCAAGAAACACAATTTCGCCGTGATGGATATGTGTTTAGCAAACAAATGATTGAAAAGTTGCTAAAAACGGAAAATATATTAAACTCTTATTTGCGATCATTTACCTTAACAAAAGAGGAATGGGAAGAATGGAACGGTGGAATTGTATACTATAAAAGCAATAAAGGGAGAGAAAGATGTGACGAACTTGAACACGTACCATCTGTTTCAGCTTCTTTTAATTTGGTTTTGAACTATTTATTGTTGAAAGGTCATTGTTTAAGCGAAGAGATGCTGAATTTTGCAATAGAACACAAAAAACAAGCACAATTATATCTTCAAGGTGTTAAATATATGGAATCACCTTATCCTTATAAAATTGATGGAGAAGGAAGGGTAGTCGCTAATTCTTACGGATACGGTTGTATTGCTTACGTGGGAGTAGTGTTACAATCTGTGTGCGAGAAATTAAAAGGAATATTGAAAGAAAAGAGTAAAATTTTGTCTTGCGATAAATGACGTGAAATAGGACAAAAAATGTCGTAGACGGATAAAAAAAATTAAGATATAATGTAGTTACAAAAACTCAAAGGAGGGCTACATGAGCAATGAACTTTCATTAAGCTTGATTGCCGGGATAAACTTAAAGCGATTAATACGAAGTTCTAGATATAGGACACAAGAAAATTTTGCTTATGAGTTTGGAGCGGAAATCAGAACAGTTAGTAGGTGGTTGAACGCAGGTGTCAAAAACATTGATACATTAGAGGAAATTGCAGATTTTCTAGAAGTTGATGTTTTTGAATTGTTGAAGAAAAAAGATGATAGAGAAAAAGGAGAATAACTATGTATTATTTTGTTAATTTCACTTATAAAGACGAAATTATGGAGGCGGATCCAGATGAGAAGCTTTTGCCTTGTGAATGGGTGGTGAAGGCTGATAGTAAAGAAGAAGCAATCGAGCAAATCAAAAAAGATATTGAATTGGATGAAATCCTTGAAATAAGAGAAATTTCCGTGGAGGAAAGAATAATAAGAGAGCAAGGCGACCTTTTTGAAATGGTTAAACGAGAATACTTGTATAGAAGATGTGGAAATATGCCTATTCGCGAATACAACAAGGTAAGTAGAGAAATGGAAAATAATCCTGAGTTGCAATATCTTGCATTAAAAGAGTTTAATGCTAAGCAAAGGTTGACAAAAAGGCTGTCCCGTCAAAAAGGATTTAAGGATATGACGATGGCGGAATTTAACGAGAAAATCAATCAATTGATTGATGCTAAGGATGAAGAAGAATTTAATAGGATTTTGAAGTCTATACAAAAATAAGAGGAGAAGGAGTAAAAAAATGAAGAAGTTTTTAGCAATAGCATTGTCGGTGTTCATGATGATAGGGGCAAGTGCGAGTTTAACCGCCTGCAACGAGAATAGCAATCCGCCCGAAACGGTAACGGTTACGGATATGCTCGGAGAAACGATAACGGTAAAGAAAAATCCTAAAAAAGTCGCCTGTGCTTCGAGGACGACGTATGATCTTTTGATAGCGTTCGGTCTCGGCGATTGTATTGACGGCGCATATTACGCACTACTCGAAAACGAGTGGGCGACGGTTTTCGATGAAAAAGCAAACGAAAGATATTCGCTTGCTTATGAAGAAAGTTATGAAACGTATATTGCGCGAGGCGTCGACATAGTTTTTGCACCCGAAAAATACGTGGCAGACGGATTGAAAGAACACGGAATCAAGGCCTTGAACGTAAGTTTATACGGCAATCCCGATTTTGGCGGTTACGTGTATTTCTTTGCCGATCTGGTAAAACAAATCTGGGATAGCGATGAAATAACAAGAAAGGTTGATTCATGGAAAGCTAAAATGCAATCGACGATTGAGGAAATTCAAGCCGAACTTGCAAAACATGATGGCAAACAACGGACCGTATATTACGTGCGAGGCGATAAAAATAAGGGCGTAGGATACACTGATCAAGTTGGTTCGTTTACCGAATATGCTTATAAAGTATTGGGAATGAAGCCGTTGAACGATCGATTCAAATCGAACAGACCGTCGGCGGAAGAAATATGCGCTCAAAATCCCGACGTCTTTGTCGTCGGAGGAATATATCAAAGAAAATTGATCAACGCTTTACAAGAAGAACCGTATAAGCATCTCGACGCAGTGAAAAATAATCGGATTTTCAACATTCCGATCGGACTTACGATGTTTGAACAGTTATCCGTGTTTTCTCCCGTTTTTCTTTGCGATCAGGCAAATAAACTTTATCCCGAATATTTTGATTACGACGTCAAAAAGCAAATTCGGGATTTGAGTAAAGAATTTTTCGGCGCAGAACTTACGGATTCGGAAGCACAGAACATGCTCGACGGTTTAAGCAGGGAGGGAAATTCTCTTGTCTGATCGAATGAAACAGAAAATGACGGGCGTATATTTTACGCTCGTCGGCATAACTATTATTATTATATTTGTTTTGGCGTTAACCGTCGGAAGATATAAAATTTCTGTGGTCGATTTTTTCAAAATGTTGTTTGGCAGCGAAGGCTATGAAATAGAACGCAGCGTTGTGCTGAACTTGCGTCTGCCGAGAACGATTATTGCCGCACTGACGGGAACGGCGTTGAGCGTTTCAGGCTTATTGTATCAGGAAACTTTTCAAAACAGATTAGTTTCACCGGATTTACTCGGAGTATCTTCCGGTGCGGGCGTCGGTGCGGCTTTGGCTATCGTTATCGGAACATCATCTGTTTTTGTAAGTTTTTCCGCCTTTATCTTCGGGATTTTTACGGTGCTTGCAACCACTTTTGTCGCAAAGTCTTTCAAAAATAAATCATCGATGGCATTAACTCTTTCGGGAATTATCGTCGGCGGATTTATGGGAGCGCTGTTATCTTTCATTAAATATCTTGCAGATGCGGAAACCACCCTTGCAAGCATAACTTTTTGGCTGATGGGTTCTTTTGAACAATCTACCATGGCGGACGTTTACGTTTTGTTACCCATTGTCATAATTTGTTCTATCGTTATCTTATCAATCGGTTGGCGAGTTAACATTGTCGCTTTAGGGCGAGAGGAAGCGCAAACAAAAGGAATAAATTACAGACTTTACAGGGCGATAATTATTATCGTGGCTACCCTCCTTACCGCAAGTTCCGTTGCTTTCTCCGGTACTATCGGTTGGATAGGGCTGGTAGTGCCGCATATAGTAAGGCTGACGGTAGGGAGAGATACGAAAAAAGCAATTCCCATGTGCATGCTGTTCGGGGCAACGTTTATGATAATAGCAGATATTTTATCTCGCGTGTTTACGGCTGCCGAAGTTCCGTTATCGGCGGTAACGGGATTTTTCGGTACAATCGTTTTTATTGTATTGTTATTTGTAAGGAGGGATTCGATTCGTGAAAACGATTGACGTAAAAAACATTTCTTTCAGGTATCGAAAGAAGGATAGGCCGGTATTAAACGACGTGAGTTTTTCTTGCGAAAAAGGCACAGTTAACGTTTTGATCGGCCTGAACGGATCTGGAAAAACAACTCTCATAAAAATTATTGCCGGCTTGTTGGAAAACTATAGCGGAGAGGTAATCGTTGAAGATAAAAACTTACAATCTCTATCTATAAGCGAACGCTCGAAGAAAATGGCTTATGTTTCGCAAAAATCCGGATTTATCGATGATTTTTCGGTAGAGGAATACTTATTGTTCGGTACGGTGAACAATATGAAGTTTTATCAGTCCCCGAAGGATGAAGAAAAAAGAAACGTATTAAATTGTGCAATGCAGTTCGGAATTACTCACCTACTTGATAAAAAGTTGTCCGAAATAAGCGGCGGTGAAAGACAAATTGTTGCTATTTGCGCGGCGATTGTTCAGAATACAAACCTGATTGTGCTGGATGAGCCGACGTCGGCGCTCGATATTAAAAATCAACACGCCGTTCTTTCTATCATCAAGAAAATTGCAAAAGAGCAAAAAAAGACTTTTATTTTATCTTCGCACAATCCTAATCACGCGTTATATTTAGACAGCAACGTATTGTTACTCAAAAACGGGACGATCGTTGCGCAAGGACAAGCCGACGATATTGTAAATATTGAAATGTTAAAAACAATATACGGCGAAGATATTTGCTACGCCTCGGATTTGGCGTATAAAGAAATATCTTTTAAGGATTGATAAAGAGAGAGGGACAAATGAAATACTTATCATTCGATATTGAATGTTGTGACGGTCGACATATCTGTGAATTCGGGTATGTAGTGGTAGATGAAAAATTTAATGTTCTGGAAAGAGATTGCCTGACGATGAATCCGGAATATAAATTCGCTCTTACGGGAAGAGAGCATGAAAAAGACATTTTACTTGCCTACCCCGAAGAAATTTATTATAATAGTCCGACTTTCGATTATTATTACACAAAAATCAAAGATCTTTTAACTATGCCCGATTGTAAGATTATAGGATTTTCGCTTTATAACGACTCGGTTTTTTTGGCTACGGCTTGTGAACATTACGACAGAGAGCCGATAAAATTTGAATATTACGATTTTCAGAAACTTTATCAAGGTTATATGAAATCGAAAAAAAGTGCTTCTGTTGAGAGTATGGCAAAAGAACTTGGCATAACAGACATAAAATTACATAAAAGCGATGACGACGCGTGGGCGGTAATCAGAGGCTTACAGGTTATAGGTGAAAAAGAAAGATTATCGCTTGTCGATACAATTAATACGCTAAAAAAATGCAATAAAAACTATCATGCGGAGCAAGCAATCGAGCGCAATCGTACGTTGGTAGAAAAAGCCAAAAACGGTAATATCTCGGCTCAAAATAAAATAATGAAATGTTTTATTCATAAACTAAAAATAAAGAATTTGAATAAAAACGATGATTTTACAGGAAAAAACATCTGTATAAGTTCCGATTTTCAAAAGGCGCATTTTAATGAATTTCTTTGTATAATTCAACGTTTATACGAATACGGCGCAAATTATACTGGAAAAGCGAGCGAATGTGATGTTTTTATTGAATATCAGAAATCGGGAATTGAAGATCCGAGATATTTAAGCGTGATGAGGGAAATAGAAACCGAAAATAGATATATACGAATTTTATCTTTGGTTGAGGGGCTTAAAGCGCTAAACTTGGTATTGGAAAATTTAAGTAAAATCGATCATGTAAACGGAAAGGCTTACATAGAAAGAAATAAACAACGCAAGGAAAAAGGGAGAATACATAATTTTATCGATAAAACAAATATACCTACAACGATAGGAGATATTCTTAAATCGAAAGGTGTAAATTTTTAATACTTTACAAAAAGCACTCTGTATGAGAAATTTCAAATACGGAGTGCTTTTATTTTGGAAACATATAAGGGGGATTCAGTGAAAAATTATCGTTTGAATAATCCGCCGTAGGCGGAGAAAACTTTGTTGCAAAACAAGAGAAAAAATACAACAATTCAGGCAAAGTGTAGCACACTATACTTCGATTCCGAAGTAGTGTGCTCTGCGAGGCTGTGAATCCACTAATAAAACAGTCGGCAGAAAAAATTCTACACACTTTGCTCAACGAGAAAAAAACAAATTTCAGGAGGAAAACCATCATTTCATTTATCGTATGTCATATGCAAAAATTTCATAAGAACGACGTTGCTCTCGTCGAGCGAGAAAACGAACGGGACGAGAATTATATCTCGGACAATCCGCAGATTGACCGCGTCCGAACAAAAGATAATTATCGACTCGTTAGTAGCTACGGTACATACACGGAGTTCATAAACAATCGCTTGCGCGAATTAAATTTGTCCCCGCGTAAAGACGCGGTAGTGATGAATTCTTTCGTCGTGGGTTCGGATAAAACTTTTTTCGATAAACTTAGCAAAATGCAACGATATATCTTTTTCGAGAACTGTGCAAAATTTTTCGCGGAACGCTACGGAGAGAAAAATATAATTTCGGCGGTCGTGCATTTGGACGAAACCACGCCGCACATGCACTTAAATCTTATGCCGATTACTTCCAACGGCAGACTATGCAGTAAGCAACTGTTCGATAAACCGCAGTTACAAAAATTGCAAACGGATTTTTACGAAGAAGTCGGAAAGAAATACGGCTTGCACCGCGGCAAAGAAGGCAGTCAGCGTAAACATCTTTCCACCGCCGAGTTCAAAGCGAAAAAGATAATCGAACAAGCCGAGACAATACGGCAAGAAAATCAAATTTACGCGGACGCGCTCGAGGACGCGAAAAGCGGAGAATTCTCTCGGAATAAAAACAAATTGAAACAGCAAGCGATTGCCGCCGTTGCGGAAAACGCCGATTTGAAAAAGCGGCTGGAAAAATCTATGGGCGAAACACTCGAATACGCAAAAAAAGCGGAAGCGTTAGAACGACAAAAAGATACCGACAGTCATTACGCCCGCGTAGGCAAAACGCTTGCAAAAAGCAATCCGAAAGAATACGAGCGTATTGTCTGCGGCAATCCGAAAACAATCGGAAACTTTTTCGATTACGTTCTTTCTCTATTCACGCCGGAAGTAACGAAACAAATTCCGCGGCTTCAACAGATAGAAGCGGAACTCGAAGAAGAACGCAAAAAGCAAGAAAAACAAAGCAAAAACAATAGTTATAACGGCAAGTAAAAAATTTGTTATTTGATTTTTTATTTCAAACATTTGTAATTACCTTCCCGGCAAATTTTACAAAGCAAAACCGATTGACACATTCCGAAAAATATATTATAGTATATATACGATAATAAAATTTTCGGAGTAAAGTTATGGTAAAAAGAAAAGACGATACGCCGCAAAGAATTGCAGGGAGAAAATACGAAGAAAAGAACAAAGAAAAACATCGTGCGGCAAGCGGGAATTTTCAGACGATGATCCCGCGGGATTTATATGTCGAAATCAATGCGTTCTTGAAGGAACGCAATATGACAAAAGTGGACTTTATCAGAACGGCATACGAAATAATGAAGTCCGAAAACAACGGAACACATAATTGATTGTGGCTTATCCAACCCGTGATATCGGGAATCAATAAGGAGATATTGTGTGATAGGGGTAGCCGTGTTTATCTTTCCGTTAAAAACACGGCGGGAGAAAGAATAAAAGTTATAGTGTTACTACGGAGAGTAGTCGGTAAATTAAAAATGATAAAGAATAGTAAGACAAGGCAGAAATCCCGAGTAACGCGACCTATACGAAACACAAATAAATTTAAGGAGATTTGAAACGGCAAGAAGATGTAAATAAAAGGGAAAATGAAACTTACAATGCGTTTATTGATATAATGACGCGTTTAGTGCAAAAATACGGCATAACCGTATTAGGTAAAATTGGAAACAAGAAGGAGGATAAAGATGAATCGCGAAGGTAAAAGATGCTTATTATATTCACGTGTAAGTACGGAAATACAGGTTGACGGATACAGTCTTGATGCGCAAAAGAATGGGCTGAAACGGTTTGCCGAAAGAGAGGAAATGACAGTTGTTGACATATATGAGGATGCGGGTAAATCAGGAAAATCAATTGAGGGGCGACCGGCATTTAAAAAATTATTGTCAGATGTGGAAAACGGACTGGATGTCGATTATGTCCTTGTATACAAACTTTCGAGATTTGGACGGAATGCCGCTGACATATTAAATTCTTTGGCTTTATTGCAAACTTATGATGTAAATTTAATCTGTATCGAAGAAGGAATTGATTCGTCTCAAACAAGTGGGAAATTATTGATTTCTGTATTATCCGCCGTGGCAGAAATAGAGCGTGAAAATATATTGGAGCAAACGATGAACGGTCGCAGGGAAAAGGCTCGCCAAGGAAAGTGGAACGGCGGACCGCCTCCGTACGGTTATATGATTAAAGACGGCGTTTTACAAATAGAAGAAGACGAGGCTAAAATCGTCAAAATGGTTTTTGAAATGTACACTACGACAAAAATCGGATATACGGGTATAGCCAAATATCTTAATTTGCAAGGCATAACAAAGAAAAAGAGAAAAGAAAGCGACGTTACGATATTTAGCGGGCAATTTATACAAATTTTATTAGACAATCCCGTTTATTGCGGTAAGATTGCATACGGACGAAGAATGCGCGAAAAAGTAAAGGGGAAGAAAAATGAATATCGGGTTGTTGCGAAAAAAGATTTTTCTATTACGGAAGGGCAGCACGAAGCAATAGTGAGTGAAGAAATTTGGGAAAAGGCTCATTCAAAAAGAATTAATACCGGAGTTAAATTTGCATCTAAATCGGGACAGGATCGAGCGTATTTACTCACGGGCATATTGAAATGTCCGAAATGTGGAAGCAGCATGTATGTCAACAGAATACGGTGGACAAAAAAGGACGGCACGAAAAAAGAAGTAATGTACTATTCTTGCAGTCGCAATAAAATGAAACGCGGCGGTTTTTGCGATTATAATGCAAACCTGAAAAAAACAGACATAGAGCCTCTCGTTGTTGAGGTAATTAAACAACTCATACGAAATAAAGAGTTTGCAATCGGAATAAAAAAGCGGATAGGGTTGAATGTCGATGCAAGTCGCGTCATTAAGGAAATTGACAATTACGAGCTAAAACTAAAGGAAGTTAAGTCCAATAAAACCCGACTTGAAGAAGAACTCGACTCTTTGCCGTTAGACATAAAGTATAGAGAAAGAAAAATCTGCGATATGACAGCGAGAATTGATTCCATGTACGATATAATTACGGAACTTGAGGAAAAAATAGAAGATGCGCAATATAAAAGACGCGCGATTGAAGAGAAATCTTTAACAATGGAAAATATCTATCGTATTTTAGAACATTTTTCCGAATTGTATGATATAATGAACGACGAGGAAAAAAAGGAATTGATTGCCGAGTTAATTCAAGAAATTCAAATTTATCCCAAAGGAGAAAGTGAATATCCGCTAAAATCGATAAAATTCAACTTTCCCGTATTACAGGACGGCAAAGAGGTCGAAGAAATTTTTTTGAACAAGCAATTAAACGTCGAAACGTTGGTAGTATTGTCCCACAAAAAACCTGATTCTCATCTTGAAGTGAAAATCGATTTTGACAACACCTCGCTTGATAAAACGGCAATTGCGGAACGAGCGGAAAAAAGGAAACCGCAGGAAAAGACGACATATAAAAACATGTAAGGTCGAAGAGAAAATCTTCGGCTTTTTTGTTATCTAAGCAAAATATTTATTGCAAGAATGCTCGGAACTGCGAATTTTTGATTGTGCAAACTTTGCACTCTTGCGTGCAAACTTACGATTTTTTGTGCAAACTCGTACTTTGGCGATGATTATTTGCCGTTCTTTTAGATTTGCTATTGATTTTTTGAATAAAATCTGTTATAATATTATCAATGATATGAAGGACGATGACGTCCGCTGCCGAAAAAGCGGATGTTTTCCGATTGCGGAGAGAACAGATGAGCTACACATTGTTACTTGTGGATGACGAAGAAGAAATAAGAACGTCGATTGCCGAACTTGTGGATTTTAAAGCGGCGGGCTTTGAACTCTTGGGGCAGGCGAGCAACGGATTCGAGGCGCTGGAACTGACGGAAAGATTAAGCCCCGATCTTATTTTATCGGATATAAAGATGCCGTATATGACGGGGCTTGAATTTGCCGCGGCCGTTCGCGACGTAAGGCCTTCGGTGACGATTGCGTTTCTTACCGGCTATGATGATTTCGAATACGCGAGACGCGCGCTCGAATACAACGTTGCCGGGTATTTGCTCAAACCGATCACGCCCGAAGATCTTACCGCGGAGCTTGTGAAAATCAAGGCGCGAATGGACAGAAACTTTGCGGAGTGGACGGGACACGGAGAGACGGACGACAGAAAGGAACGTACCCGTCTTGCCGGGGAGCTTGCTTTTATGAAACTTGTGTTCGACGGCGCGGACGCGGACGCCGGAACAAGGGAAAAACTGGCGGAAGATATGGGGCTTTGTTGCGACGATCCGTCTTGCGAAATGTACGTGATGGCTACGGGGATAGGGAAAAGCACGGGCGGAAACAAAGACGGAAATCAGGGGGAAGAGGACAACGATCGTATCGCCCGGCTCATAGACGGCGTGATGAAAAAAAGTTTTCAAGCGCAAAGCATTGCGCTTGCAGACGGGGCGATTGCTACGTTGGTCCTTGTAAAAAAAGAGGAAAAAAACGAGTATGCCGCCGCCGTGCGGGAAACGCTGGAGCTTTTTGCGAAGTATCTGAAATATAAGGCGTATTGCGGAATCAGCGCGCCGTTTACTTCTTTAAAGCATGTGCGGCGCGGGTATAAAGAGGCGAGAGTGGCGCTGGACAGTTTGCTCGGAAACGACGGAAACGAAGAAACGGATACGACGGGCGAAATGCTTTACGCAAACGACGTGGAAAAAACGAAGAACAGCCGCGACGACGATTTTGCCGATCGATTCGGAGCGAAGCTGGAACAACTTTTAAAAACGGGTACGGAAGAACAAATCTGCGAATATCTTGCTTTTGTTTCGGCAAAAGCGGAAGAGAAAAGAATAGATATGGGCGGACTGACGGCGAATCTGGTGATGGCCGTATACAGAGCCGCAAAATCGGTTACCGATCAGGCGCCGCCTGCCGATTTGTTTTCCGCCGGCGCGTTTGCGGAGGAATTTCGCGTTTACGGCGCAGATCGCATGAAGAACGGAATTTCAGAAGTATGCCTGAAGGCGAAAAAGTATCTGGAAGAACAGCGGAAAACTTCTGCTTCGCAGCTGATCGACAAGGCAAAAGAAGCGATCAATTCGCGCTTTTTTGACGCGGAGCTTACTTTAAGTTCTCTTTCGGACGAGCTGTGCTGTTCCGTGCCGTATTTAAGTTCGCTCGTAAGTAAATCGTGCGGAGCGTCGTTTGTGAGCTTGCTGACAGAAAAGAGAATGGAAAAAGCGAAAGAGCTTTTGCTCGGCTCGAATATGAAAATTTCCGAAATCTGCGAAAGATGCGGCTATCTGGATCAACACTATTTTTCGTACGGATTTAAAAAGTACTACGGCGTTTCACCCGCAAAAATGCGCGCGGCGGGCGGAGAGGATGCAGGCGAATGATAAAGAACGGCGAAAAAAGAATAAAGGCTGAAAAGCCCCGTAAAAAAATATCGTTTGCGGCACTCATTGCCGTCGTGATGAGCGCGCTTTCGTTTGTGATTATAGCCGCGATGGCTTCCGTGCTTTCTTCGAGCTTCGGCGATTTGCTTTCAAGATCGGCGATTACGGGGGTGGAAAGCGCCGCCGAACAGATTGCGCTTTCGGTGCAGCGGCAAATCGATGAAACGATCGAAACGCTCGATATATTGAAACGGAAACTGAAAACGGACGCCGCCGCGCTCGACGTTGCCGCAAACTCCGCCCTGGAACTCGATCGCAACATAAACGCGATCATCGTTTACGATGAAGGCGGGAATATTCTCAGATATTGGTCGAAACGCGAGCTGAAAAGCACGTATTCGAAAAATCTTTCGGATTATCGCGCGCAGGCGGAAGAGGACGAGTATTATTTTTCGCCGATTCACGTGCAGAATATTTTCGCGGGCGGGTTTCCGTGGGTGTTTACGGCTTGTTCTTCGGTGAGCGACAGCGTGTACGGAAAAGTGTGTTTTTCTGCGGATCTTACCATGCTCGCCGTTTCGGAAGCGGTGGATAATGCGAGAATCGGCGACAGGGGGTATTGCTATATTACAGACGTATCCGGCGGAAACGTTTATCACCCGAGGCGTAAACTGATTGCTTCCGGCGCGAAAACGGAAGAAACCGTTCCGCTGAACGAAGAAGGGGTGATTTACCGGGGCGATATGGCGTACACCGTATCGTTGCTGGATAAAACGCAATGGCGACTTGTTACGGTAAGCTATCCCCGGGAACTTTTATCGGTGTATTCGCAACAGAAATTTATTCTGATCGCCGTGGTGTGCGGCACTGCCGTGATTGCTTCGTGGGGAATCGCAATGGTCCTTTCCGAGCGGCTGAGCGTTTCGATTAAAGGCTTGTCGAAGGAAATGGCGGCGTTTGAAAAAGATATTTACGGCTATCGGTATCAGCCCGAAAAAAGTTCGATTAAAGAAGTCAGCGGACTTTCGGAATCGTTCGGCGTGAACGTGAAAGTGGTGCAGGATTTGCTTAGAGAGGTGGAAACAAAGCAGCGCGAATTGCATGAAAGTCATCTGGAAATTCTGAGAAATCAAATCAATCCGCACTTCCTATACAATACGCTCGATTCCATTGTGTGGATGTGCAAAATGGGAAAAGCGGACGAAGCCGCGGAAATGACGTCCGCTCTTGCCAAATTGTTCCGCGTGGGAATTTCCCGCGGGAAAAAGCTGATACTCGTGGCGAAGGAAGCGGAACATGCGGAAAGTTATCTGAAAATTCAAAGCATGCGCTTTAAAAGCAAATTCGATTATACGATGGATATTTCGCCCGAGGCGCTTGCCTGCCGCTGCAATAAAATTATTTTGCAGCCGTTTATTGAAAATTCGATTAAGCACGGAATTATCGAGGGCGAGAAACTGCATATTTCGGTGAAAGGGAGAGTGTCCGAAAAAGACTTGATTTTAACCGTTGCCGACGACGGGTGCGGTATGAGCGCGGAAAAATTAGAGAAAATACGCGCCGGAAATTGCGAAACGATGGGGATAGGCATCAAAAACGTGGATCTGCGTATTAAAATGTGCTTCGGCGAAGAGTACGGCGTTTCTGTGGACAGCGTGGAGGACGAAGGCACGACGATAACGCTTCGATTGCCGAGAACAACGGAGGAAAAACAAGAATGAGCGCGGGGAGAAAATTTTGGGCGATTGTATGTTGCGGCTTGTGCATGTTTTTTCCGTGGGCGGCTTCGGGCTGTTCCGCCCGCGGCAATTTCGGCGTCGATTCCGGGATTTATCTGATTACGAAAGGCTCGGATTCTGTGTTCTGGCGTTCCGTGAAAAGCGGAGCGGACGCCGCCGCCGCGGAGTATAACGTTAAAGTGACTTTTTTAGAGCCGTCTTCGGAAGAAGCGGAAAGCGAGCAGAACGCGTATTTCGAAAAGACGATTGCGGAAAAACCCGCAGCCGTTGCGATTTCCGCCATAAGTTATGAAGGCAGCGCCGCGTATATAGACAGAATGGCGGCGGCGGGCATTCATGTGATTATGTTTGACAGCGGCAGCAAATCGGATCGCGCGGCGGCGGAGATTATGATCGATAATTTCGAGAGCGGAAGAAGCGCGTTTTTTGCGCTCAGGGAACTTACAAACGAAAAAATCGTGGCGGGGATCGTGAGTCCTTACGAACAGACGGGGAACGGGGCGGAAAGAGTGAACGGGTTTCTGAGCGCCGCGCGCGAGGACGGGAACGCGGAGATCGTAGCAACGGAAAACGTTGTATCGAACACCGCCGACGCGGCTTTGCGCGTAAAAGAAATGCTTGAAAAATTCCCCGCGATCAACGCGATGGCGGCGTTTAACGAATGGACGACGTTAGGCGCGGGAACGGCGGTGGAAAGCACGGGAAATCAGCAAAAAATAAACGTGGTGGGATTCGATAACAACGTTACTTCGATCGAGCATCTCGAAAAGGGCGCGCTCGACGCTTTGGTGGTGCAAAATCCTTATGCCATGGGGTATTACAGCGTGCAGAACGCCTATCTTTACGCGAGCGGAAAGTTGAAAAAGAAAAATTCGGTGAGAGTGGACACGGTGGTTGCTACGCGGGAAAATATGTACAGCGAAAAAGTGGATCGGTTGTTGTTTCCCTTTGCATAAAACCGGCAACGGAAAATGCAGGTAAAAGGCGGCGAAAAAATTTCGCCGTTTTTTTGTTTGCGAAAAAAAATCATAAAATATCGCGGATTTGTTATATTTTGAAGGAGAAATTGGAAAAAATAAGACAGAAACATTTTACAAATATTAAAAAATCGTAACAACTCGATAAAAAAACCTATTCCATTTATTTTAAAAGTATTGTAAAATGTATTCGTAAGCGAGAAAAGCCAAATCCAAAACGGCAAAATCATCACTCGCAAGGAGGAAAAATCATGAAGTTTAAACGTGTAGTATCGGCAGCTATGGCGCTTTGCGTAAGCGTAGGGGTATGCGGCGCGCTCTCCGCGTGCAGCAAGGACGATGGGTATCAGATTGCGGTGTTTGCATATAAGTACGACGACAGTTATATTACCACCGTACGCAACGCGTTGCAGTCGAAATTCGGCGAACAGGAAGGTATTACCGTAACCTTCTATAACGGGGAGAACAATCAGCAAACGCAAAGCACGCAGATCGATACGGCCATCACCAAAGGCGCGGATCTTTTGATTATCAATGCGGTGGACTTCCAGGCCGCCGGCGACGATCTGGCGCAAAAATGCAAAGACAAAGGCAAACCCGCCATTTTCTTCAACCGCGAAGTGAACGACAGCGCGGTGAACAAGGCGGACAATCTCTGCTTCGTGGGCACGGATCCCAACGCGCCCGGACACATGCTCGGCGAAATGATTGCCGGCTTGATGTCTACCGACGAAGCGTTTAAGAAATATGATTTAAACGGCGACGGCAAAATTCAGTACGCGATGTTCCGTGCCGAAGTGGGGAACGCGGAAGCCGACGGCAGAACGACGTACTCCGTAAGCGACGCAAATTCGCTTCTGGCGGCGAACACCGCCCTGACCTCTGCAAACAAGAACGGCGACGTGCTGCAAAGAGTGGGCGCGGATCAGATGGCGAATTGGGACAGCAACACGGCGAACACGATGATGAGCGCGCTGTTCCAGGATACCGGCACGCCGAACATCGAGCTGGTGATTTGCAATAACGACGACATGGCTCTCGGCGTGATTTCCGCGCTCAACACGAAGGGCTACAACAATCAGGGCAGCAAAACGACGAGCGGCGCGAAATATATCCCCGTGTACGGCGTAGACGCGCTTTCCACGGCTTTAGACGCGATCAGAAACGGTAAGATGGAAGGTACGGTGAAGCAGGACGGCGACGCGATGGCAACCGCGATCGTGAAAATCGCGATGAATCTGAAAGGCGGAAAAGCTTTCCTCGACGGCACGGATTATAAATTCGAGAACAACGTGAGAAAATTGAGAATCCCTTATTCGCCCGTAACTCAGGCGTAAACAATCTGCCAACAGATCGGTTCTCTTTGCGAAAGTTTTCCGGCGAACGTAAAAACTTTGCCGGAAAACTTCCGTAAGATATGAAAAGGTGAAGAAAATGGCGAATAACGAAGAGAATATTTTGTTGGAAATGTCGGATATATGCAAATCGTTTCCGGGGGTGAAAGCGTTGGACAACGCTTGTCTTACCGTGAAAAAAGGAACGGTTCACGCGCTGATGGGAGAAAACGGCGCGGGAAAATCCACGCTGATGAAATGCTTGTTCGGAATTTATAAAAAAGATTCGGGCAGCATAAAAATCGAGGGCGAAGAAGTTGAATTTTCCGGACCGAAAAACGCCATGGAAAACGGCGTTGCGATGGTGCATCAGGAATTGAATCAGGTTTTGAAGCGCGACGTAATGGACAATATCTGGCTGGGAAGATACCCTACGAAATTCGGACTGATTTCTCAGCGCAAAATGTATAAAGATACGACCGAGCTTTTTAAAGATCTTGAAATCGACGTAGATCCGAAAGTGATCATGAGTACCCTGTCGGTAGCGCAAAGACAGATGGTGGAAATCGCCAAAGCCGTTTCGTATAACGCGAAACTTCTCGTGCTTGACGAGCCGACCTCGTCTTTGACGAGCGTAGAAGTAGAGCATTTGTTTAAAATCGTGAACAGATTGCGCGCGCGCGGCTGCGGTATTATTTACATTTCGCACAAGATGGACGAAATTCTGAGAATTTCCGACGAAGTAACCATCATGCGCGACGGCAAGTATATTTCCACCGACGCCGCAAAGGATCTTACCATAGACGAAATTATCAGAAAAATGGTGGGGCGCGATCTGACGAACGTATATCCGCCGAAAACGAACGTGCCCGGAGAAGAGCTGTTGACGGTGAAAAATCTGAGTTGCAGGTATAATCATGTGAAAAACGTGAGTTTTTCTCTGAAAAAGGGCGAGGTGCTTGGATTTGCCGGGCTGGTAGGCGCGGGAAGAACGGAAGTGCTGGAAGCGATTTTCGGCATGAATAAAAAAGAATCCGGAGAAATTATTTTAAACGGAAAAACGTTGGAAATCGAATCGCCGGACGACGCGATCAAAAATAAAATCGCTCTGCTTACCGAAGAACGCAGAGCTACGGGAATTTTTGCGGGCCTTTCGGTGCAGGAAAACGCCTGCATCGCCAATCTCGACGCCTATAAAAAACACGGGCTGCTTTCCGATAAAAAGATGAGAAAAGATACCGAATGGGTGATCGAATCGATGCGCGTGAAAACGCCTTCGGCAAAAGCGGCGATCAAAAATCTTTCCGGCGGAAATCAGCAGAAAGTAATTCTCGGGCGCTGGCTTCTCACCGATCCGCAAGTGCTTTTGCTCGACGAGCCTACGCGAGGCATCGACGTGGGCGCGAAATATGAAATTTACGAACTTATACTCGATCTTGCAAAGCAGGGGCGCGGCGTGATCATGGTTTCTTCGGAAATGCCGGAAATTATGGGCGTTTGCGACAGAATCATCGTGATGTCCGGCGGGAGAATCGCCGGAGAAGTGGACGGCAAGAATTGCACGCAGGAACAAATAATGGCATTGGCGGCAAAATACGCTTAAAGGAAGGGATAATATGTGTGACGAAATGAAAAACAATGAAATTCGCGAAAATGAGATTTCCGAAAGCACGGCAAACGAACGCCCGGCGGCGGAAACGGTGACGGGCGAAGAAAAATCGGCGCGGGAAAAAAACGTATTCAAGCGTTTCGGAAGAGGCTTCGTGAACTTTTTCAAGGAAAAAGGCGCGGATTTCAAGCGCAATCACAAACTTAAAAAAGAACAAAGAGCAAAAAACCGGGCGGCTTTTAAAAGTCTGACCGGAAAACAAAAAACAAAAACCGTTTGCGAATGGCTTTTAAATCACGCGTTGTATATCCTGATCGGGATTTTCGTGCTTGTGGTGTTTATTTACAACAATAACTTTTTGTCGTTCGATTCTATCGTAAACATCACCATGCAATCGGCTGCCAGATTGATTATGGCGCTCGGAATCGCCGGGGCGATCGTACTTACGGGTACCGACCTTTCCGCGGGGCGTTGCGTAGGGCTTTGCGCCTGTATCTGCGCTTCGCTGCTGCAATCGAGCGGCGTGATGAATAAAATGTTTCCCTCGCTTGCGTATAGCGTGTGGCTGATTCCGATCGGCTTATTGATTTCCATGGCGGTGGGCGGCCTGGTGGGCGCGTTTAACGGATTTATGGTTTCGAAATTCAAGCTGCACCCGTTTATCGTAACGCTTGGCACGCAACTCATTCTTTACGGAATGGTGATGTGGTATGTGTCGCTCGGGCAGAATAACAGCGCGCCGATCGCGGGACTCGATCAGACGTACATCGATTTTATCAAGGGCGGATTTAAGATCGGCGGCGTGCAAATTCCGAATTACTTGTGGATCACCGTTGCCGTAACCATAGTGATGTGGATTATCTGGAACAAGACCAAACTCGGCAAAAATATGTTTGCGGTGGGGACGAATCAGGAAGCTGCGGCAGTTTCCGGCGTGAACGTTGCCAAAACCATCATTCTGGTGTTTGCGCTTGCCGGAATCACTTACGGTATTTCCGGTTTCGTGGAATCTGCGCGTATCGCTTCGAATTCGACGGCTACGGGCGTGAACTACGAACTCGACGCCATCGCGGCGTGCGTGATCGGCGGCGTATCGTTTATGGGCGGTATCGGTAAAATCCGCGGCGTTATCCTCGGTGTGTTCTTGTTGCAGATCGTGAACGCGGGACTTGTGTTCCTTGAATTCAATCCTGCGGCGCAAACGATTGTAAAAGGCGCGATTATTTTGTTTGCCTGCGCTATGGATATGCGGAAATATATCGCGAAAAAATAATCGGATAAAAGCAAAACGGATAAAAACCAATCGGATAATAACGGCGTTCGTCGAAAAAAATCGCGAACGCCGTTTCGTGCACCGGGCAAGTTTCCGCTCCCGATAAAAGAATGTGCGCGTTACCGCCATTTTGCGGGCGGTACGCCCGTGACTTTTTTAAAAAGCCGTGTAAAATAGAATACATCCGGAAAGCCGCAAAGCTCCGCGATCTCGCCGTAAATTCCGTACACCTGTACGCCACGCATATCGAGACGTTGGTAAATGTTGGCGTAATGCTGTAGCTATTTCGTATTAGAAACCCGGAACGTATCCGAACATTTCCCGAATAAGGAAAAGTTTTGATTATTTTTTTATGAAAGAGAAAATAAATATCGAAAAAAACGGCGGACGGGAGAGCAAACTCCTGTCTGCCGTTTTTTGTTTCCGATGCTTTTCGTTATTGATTTTTTTTCGTATTCAGGCGGTATTTGTGGGGAGTTACGCCGAATTTCTTTTTGAATTGTTTGATAAAATACGAAAGAGAATCATATCCCACCGCCGAACATATTTCAAGAGTGCTTTTCGAGGTGTTCGTTAAAAGTTCCGCTGCGTGTTCCAGCCTTAAATTGATAAGGTATTCCGAAAGCGTTACGCCGAGATATTCGCGGAAGATGTTTGAAACGGTGGCATGGGAATAATACGTCTCCGATACGATATCCTCCACCGATTTCGTGAAATATTCGGGCAAACTTAAACGCTGAATGATATCGAGCAGCCATTTCGGGTAAGATGGGGTGGCGCTGATCGTTTTGATCTGCGACAAACCGATCACGAAATGTAAGACGGATATGCTTATTTTCTTCAGTTCGTCGTTCGTGATTCCGCCGTTGTCCATGCTTGCCAGCACCGCCAGAGATTCCAGTTTTTCCGATTGACGGATGATCGTTTGGAAGGTGTTTGACGACATGTGGAAATGCAGAATATCGTCGGAACATAATTTGTCGTACAAGTCCTCCGAAAACATAGCGGCAACCTCGCGCACCGATTCGTCGGTGTAGTATAAATCGCGATGCAGGTGCGGCGTAGAGCGGAACGTGATGGCGTGCGTATGCGGCGGCCCGATCAGAAAAACGTCGCCGGGGTTTGCCGTGTATTCCACGTCGTTCACGGTGTTCGCCGTCTCGCCTTTTTCAAAAAAGATGAGTTCCCACATATTATGAGAATGCGGGCGGTTCGGCGTGGTGTATTTTCTGCACAGCAGATTTTTATTCAGAATCATTTTTTCGAGATTCGACGTCATCGTTTTTCCGCCTTTGTTTCACTTTGAATCGTATACATTTTAATTATAGCCGATTTTATCCGATTTGCAAGTAAATTTGCGGATAACCGCACAAAAAAATGCGAAATCGCCGTTTTTTCTGATAAAATTTTATAAAAAAGCACTTTTTTTACGAAATAAAGCAAGACAAGGGGGGGGGGTGGTGCTGTATAATGATGAGGCTGGGAGTGTAAGCGGCCGACAAAAATACGAAACGGCGGCTTGAATTTTGTTAAGGAGGAAAATCTATGAAAAAATTCGGAAAAATGCGTATTGCCGCAGCGATCGCG
>ENA-ORTB01000603-ORTB01000603.1-human-gut-metagenome-genome-assembly--contig:-NODE-603-length-47783-cov-8.622046_pt1 | contig 47783 bp, 33 predicted proteins | sample MGYA00241905_ERZ509174 | MGnify/ENA primary metagenome ERZ509174 (study PRJEB26280, sample SAMEA2338851) | human gut metagenome | biome: human gut; feature: human-associated habitat; material: faeces... | reverse complement strand
AAAATGCAAATATTTTAACACTTTATCCTTGCTCAAATCCTAGATTTCCCCGGACTGCGTCCGGGGCTTGGATGAAGTAGCGGTCTGCACCGCGACGCGGTGCCGCTGGCGCAACGAGGTGATGGCAGGTGCTTCAGCGGCGATGCTCCGCAACGCATAGAGCCGACGCGAGCAACCCCCGGCGCTGTCGGGGGTTAACTGAATACGTGACCGCTTCCGCGGTCATCCGCCCAGCTTGGTGCTGTGCAGCTGGAGTGCACAAAAAAACAGCCGCCACGAGCGAATCGTGACGGCTGTTATGCAGTTCTGTCCTTGCTTATTTCTTGGCAGGAGTTGTAGCCGGAGTTGCCGGAGCGTCCTTGAGGTTGAGTTTCGCCTTAACCAAAGGAGTCACATCGTTGGCAGTCGGGTTTTTGTAGATCACCTGAGAGTCCTCAAGGATGTATGTGTAACCGTTCTCGTCGCCAACGGCTTTGATGGCAGTGTTGATTTTCTCATAGATAGGAGCCATGAGCTTCTTCTGCTGCTCTTGGATGTCCTGGTTTGCAACCTGCTCGAAAGTCTGGATTTTCTGACCGAGTTCGTTCAGCTCCTGTTCGCGACGCTGTTTGATAGTCTCTGGGGTATCTTTCGCCAAAGCCTGGTATTCCTGAAGTTTCTTGTTGAATTCTTCCTGAAGGGCTTTGTATTCAGTTTGATATTTCTTGTTGACTTCTTCAAGCGAAGCTTGCGCCGTTTTGAGTTCAGGCATCAGTGTGAATACTTCCTGAGTGTCGACAGTTCCGATTTTCACCTCAGCGAAGAGGCACATTGGGGCAGCCACCATGACTGCGAGTAATAATTTTTTTAGCATTTGTATTTAATGTTTGATTTGTTAATTCATTTTTGCTGATGCAAAAGTAGTAAATTATTTTGAATAACCTAACTTTGCGAGCACATCATTGCTCACGTCGATGCGTGGAGAAGCGAAAATGATGCCCGCCGACGACGCGCGGTCGAAAATCGCCTGGTAGCCCTTCTCTTCCGAGAGCTTTTTGATGGCTTCATAGATGTCGTTCTGGATTGGCTCCATCAGCGACTGGCGTTTTTTGTAGAGTTCGCCCTGCGGGCCGAAGTACTTTGCCTGCAGTTCGGCGGCTTCTTTTTCTTTAGCCACCACTTCCTCTTCTTTCTTTTTCTTTTGCTCGTCGGTCAGAAACACCATGTCGCTCTGGTAGTTCTTGTAGAGCGTCTCGGCTTCTTTCGACTTAGCCTCCACTTCTTTCTGCCAGCGCAGCGACACCTGGTTGAGCTGCTCGTTGGCCATCTCGTATTGCGGGATGTTTTTGAGGATATATTCCATATCTACGAGCGCATATTTCTGCGCGTGTGCGGCAATTGAGAATATCGCTACGATTGCTGCTGTGATAAAAAATCGTTTCATAGTCGTTTTGGTTTTTGTGTATGTTTTGTATGACAATGAAATTTGCTGTGGGTTTATTCGTGAAAGGATATTTACGCCTTTTTTAGAATTCTTGACCGAGGATGAAGTGGAAGTGGCTTCCGCCTTTCTCGCCAAACACCTTGTCGAAACCGTATGCCCAGTCGATACCCATCATACCGATCATCGGCAGATAGATGCGCACACCGGCTCCGGCGGAACGCTTGAGGTTGAACGGCGACACGTCCTTCACGTCGGTCCATGCGTTTCCGCCTTCAAGGAAGGCGAGACCGTAGATTGTGGTGCTTGGCTGCAGCATGAACGGGAAGTGGAGTTCTGCGGTGAAACGCGTGTAAGCGTAGCCGTCGCCCGAGCGCCATGGCGTGAACACACCGTTGTCATATCCGCGGAGGGCGATTGTCTCCTGTGCGTAGCCGTATGATCCCGACATGCCGTCGCCTCCGACGTAGAATGTTTCAAACGGCGATTTCAGATATTTGTTGTAGCTGCCGAGCAAACCGATTTCGGCGCGTGTCATCAACACGAGAGTCCATTTGCTGTTGGGGTCGGACAGCGGAGTATAGGTGCGGGCCTTGAATTTGAGTTTCCAGTACTCAATCCACTTATACATTTCTTGGGTGGCGGCAGTTGCTTTCGCTGTCTGGTTTGCGGTGGACATCGCGTTGGTTCCGATGCCGCTGTCTTTGTAGAGCTGTTCCCAGTTCTTGTTGCGGAACAACGATACCGGCGGCGTGATGTTCAGGTCGAGCGAGAAGTTGGATCCAGTACGTGTGTAGATAGGGTTGTCGATACTGTTGCGCGCCAGCGACAAGCCGAGCACGAATGCGTTCGATGTGCCGTTGCGCATATAGTAGAGGTAGTCCCAGTTTTTCAGCTTATACCAGTTGAAGCCCAGCGAGGCTGTGAATGTGAAGTAGTTGTCGGGCCAGTTCAGACGCTTTCCGAAGCCCACCGTGATACCTGCCATCTGGAGGTATTTGTCGGGGTCGTATGCGTTCTGATATTGCTGCTGGTAGTAGTCGCTGTAGCTTGAGCCGTAGTAGCTTCCGTACATGCTGCTTGTGCCGAAACCGTATGGCCTGGCGTAGCTGTTGCGATCGTAGAAGTTTGAGTTGACACCTGTCTGACGTGAGTAGTAGCCCGAAACGGAGAGCGAGTTAGGTCGCTTTCCGCCAAACCACGGGTCGAGGAACGACAGGCTGTATGCCTGATAGTATTTCGCATTGGTTTGTGCGCTGATGGTGAACGTCTGACCTTCGCCCTGCGGAATGATGCCTTTGTAGGAGCTTGGCTTGAGCAGGTTCTTTATTGAGAAGTTGGTGAATTTGAGCGACACCTTGCCGATGATACCCGTCTGTCCCCAACCGGCGGAAAGTTCGATTTGGTCGTTGTTTTTCGACTGCAGGTTGAAAATCAGGTCAACCGTACCGTTGTCGGGGTTAGGCTCCGGCTTGATGTCCATGTTTTCCGGGTCGAAGTGTCCGGTCTGGGCAATCTCGCGGGCGGAGCGCATAAGGTCTTCCTTAGAGAAGAGTTCGCCAGGGCGCACACGCAGCTCGCGGCGTATCACCTTCTCATACAGGCGGTCGTTGCCGTTGATCACGATGTTGTTGATGCGAGCCTGCGGACCCTCGATCACCCTCATCTCGAGTGCAACGCTGTCGCCCTCGATTTTCGACTCGATAGGCACGAGCTGGAAGAAGAGGTATCCGTTGTTCATATACAGGTTGGCAACGGCGTCGTCGTCCTCAAGGGTGCGCTTGTTGAGCAGTTTCTGGTTGTACACATCGCCGGCTTTCATTCCGAGGATTGCGTCGAGAGTCGACGACGGGTAGATGGTGTTGCCCGCCCACGAAATGTTGGAGATATAGTATTTCTGACCCTCCTCGATGTCGATATGCACGTCTACAAGGTTGTCTTTGTAAGCCGTCACGCTGTCGCTCAGAATTTTGGCGTCGCGGTAGCCAAGCTCGTTGTATTTCTGGATGATGAGTCCGAGGTCGGTTTCGTAGTCCTTTTCCACGAATTTTTTCTGGCGGAAAAGATTCAAGAGTTTCGACTTCTCGTTGGTTTTCTTCATTGTGCGTTGGATTTTGTTGTCCGACAGCACGTCATTGCCGTTGATATATATTTTGTGGACTTTCACCTTTTCGTTTTTGTCGATGTTGATGTCCACAATCATCTCGTTCTCCTTGCTGAGGTCGGGCGACTGCGTGATGTCGACATCCACGTTTCCGAAGCCTTTCTGCTTGAAGTAGGCGGAAATGATTTCTTTTGCGCGTTGCACGATGTTCTGCGTGATTTGGTTGCCCGGATTCAGGTTCAGCCGTTGCTGCAGCTCCTCGCGCTCGTTTTTCTTCACGCCGTTGTAGTTGATTTGCGAGATGCGCGGTTGTTGGCGCAGGTCGAACAACAGCCAAGCCTTGTCGCCGCACACTTTTTCTACTTTTATCTGGATTTTAGAGAACAGACCCTGTCGCCAGAATCGCTTTGCGGCGCTTGTGATGGCGTCGCCTGGGATTTCCACAACGTCGCCCACCGACAGACCGGAGTATCCTATGACGATATAGTCCTCATAGTTCTGGAGTCCGCTGACCCGGATTCCCGCGATTTCATATTTTTTCGGCATTCCGGTGAAAAACATCGGAGGATTGTAGATTGTGTCTGTAGGCTCCGTGGCTTTGACCTCAGGAATCATCACAGTGGCCAACAGCGCCAAGGCTATAAGGAGTTTGGATCTCATATCTTTGAAAAGTAGTTTCATCTATATCGTAGTATAATCTATTTTTGTTCGTTCACTTGTTCGCTTGTCTTTCCGAATCGCCGTTCGCGGCTCTGGTAGCGCAGGATTGCATTGCAGAAGTCCTCTTTCGTATAGTCGGGCCAGAACGTGTCGGTGAAAATCAGCTCGGAGTATGCAATCTGCCACAGCAGGTAGTTGCTCACACGGCAGTCGCCGCCGGTGCGTATCATCAGGTCGGGGTCGGGGATGCCTGCCGTTGCCAGATGGCTGCTTATTGTAGCCTCGTCGATGCTGTCGGCGTCAATCTTGCCTTCTACCGCCTCTGCCGCAATGCGCTTCACGGCATCGGTGATTTCCCACCGCGACGAGTAGCTGATGGCGAGCACCATCCACATTCCCGTGCAGCTGGCTGTCGTTTCCTCACACCGGCGCAGCCGGTCGAGAGCATAGTCGGGCACGGTTTTCGTGTCGCCGATAATCTTCAGGCGCACGTTGTTGCGCACGAGGTCGGGAGTTTCCCGCTCGATTGCAATCGAAATAAGGTGCATCAGCGCGTCTACTTCCTCTTGCGGACGGTTCCAGTTCTCGGTAGAGAACGTGTAGAGCGTGAGGTATTTCACACCTAGGTCGGACGCTATTTCCGTGATGCGGCGCACGGCGTTTACCCCCTCCACATGTCCCATCGACCTGTCGAGGCCGCGCGTTTTTGCCCAACGCCCGTTGCCGTCCATGATTACGGCCACGTGTGCAGGCAGCGGCTTTTGCCCTATTTCTTGTATTTTGCTTTCTAACGACATTCTGTAAAATCATTTATTTGACATAGTGGCAAATCTTGCAGATTTCTCCGAACTCATACGAGATGCTGAGCATCAGAGTGGGACACCAGTCATTGTTTTTTAAAACACCGCTCTCCACGCCGTACAGGTCTTTCAGCCCGTCCACGCCGTCGCCGAGCATCATCCTTGCCCGCATCTCGAGGGCGAGGTTGAGGCGTCGGTTGATTTTATATTTTGCGCCGAAACTGATAGGTATGTTCGGCACGAAATTCTTGCTTGTCGAGTAAGTAGCCCCCAGTCCCAGCGACAGGTATGGGGATATGCGCTTCAGCTTCCGGTAGTCGTCGTTCATTCCGAAGTTCAGAAAGTTGAATTCGAAAGCCACGCCGAGGTCGAAATATTTGTGGCTGAACTCATAATGCGCGTTGTCGGGAAACTTGTTGGCGAAATCGTCGGAGTTTCCGCTGATGCTTGCCACCGTAAAGTCGGCTTTCACGGCGAAGCGCTTGTTGATGAGGTATCTGAACAGTGCGTTCCCGGCAAAACCGGGGTGCTTGAGCACGTTGCTTTGGTTCACGTCGCCAAGATAGCCGCTGATGCCGCCTCCGATGCCCGCCTCATAGCGGTATTCCTGGGCAGTCACCGAAACGGAAATGAGCAACGCTGCCAGCAGCGTTGCTATCCGTAGGCTGTATGTCTTGACGATGCTCATTCTAAACTATCGGTTTGAATGTCAGACGGTTCACGACGCCTTTCCAGATGCTGTTCTGCACCATGCCGTTGTTGCCGTATCCGCCGAACACATAAATATATGGGCAGTCCCATTTTGTCACGGGTTTGGCTGCGCGTGTCGCCGCCGGACTGTCGACGGTGAGCCACACCGGCAGACGCCGCGGGCTGATTGCCTGCCATACCGATGCCGCACGCGTTTCTGCCTCAAGAGTGCTTGTCGACACGAACGCCTGCGCTCCGTAGAAGTCGGGCATATAGTCGGGCAGTTGCAGCAGGTCGTCGCCGAGCTTCCAGTCCAGACCATTGTTGTATGAGATGTATACCTTCTTGCTGATCACGCCGTTTGCCGTGCGTCCGCCGATAGCGAGCAGCACGGGATATTTGTCGTAGTCGCCGTGTTCGGTGCGTTGGAAATAGTAGTAAGGCACGAGGGTGATGCCTGTAAGCTTCGGCAGCTGTCTGTTGCTTGTCGAAGCCCAGTTCTTGCCGTCATATCCCCAAGTGGCTCCGGTGTAGTTTCCGTCGGCCATCTCGCCGCCAACCATGAAGAGCATCTCCGACGTTCCCCAGTCGCTGTTGTATTTAAACGCCTGTGAGAATCCTTTTACAGGAAATTCCTTAGGCGCGGCGGTTTTTGTCTCAGTGCCGTTGTCGGTCAGAGCGACGGTGAAATATCCGGATTCGCTTGCTGCAACAGCGAGAAGCGTGTCGCCGTAGCCGGCAATCAGCGATGAGTATTTGTTGCCGGTGGCGGTCCAGTTGATGCCGCCGTCGGTCGATTTGTGCAGATTTCCGTTGGCATCGAGCACAAACAGCGCCTTGTCGGTAGCCGTGAGGCTGTTTACGTCGGGCTTGAAGGTGAATGCCACGGTTTGCTTGTTCCAGTTGTTTGTGGCGATGTCGGTTGTCGACGACATCGTGTAATTTCCGTTTTCAGCCACGAGGCAGTATGTGGTGCCGCCGCATGCCACGGCTTTTGCCGTTTCGGGGTCGGTAAGCGCGCCTGGCAGGTTGCGTCGCGACATCTTGTTCCAATAAAGCGAGTCGCTCTCCAGATTGTGCACGTTCACTTGCAGCAGATACTGCTTTGTCGAAATGCCGTCGGCGGCTTTCACAGTCAGCGTTACGCGTCCGGTGAAGTCGATGCTGTCGGTTGCCGATGCGTTGTAGGTGTAGGTGGTGTCCTTCATCGTTGTGGCTCCGGAGATGGAGATTTCGCCCACCGATGTGCTTGAAGCCAGCGAGATGCTCGCCACGAGGCGTGTGATGTCGGTGCCTTTCGGCAGCGAGTCGGGATTGTAGATCAAACGACGGTTCACGTCGATGGTGAAAGGAATCGAGTCGAGCAACGTCATTACAGAGTCGTTCTTCTGCAGTCTGAAGTTAGAAACCAGAGTGTTGGCAGAAACGACTGTTGGCTCATTGTCGCCGTTGCCTGATGAATTGCATGATGCCGAAACAATCAGCGTCAACGCTGTCAGGATGGCATATATCGGAATTAATTTTCTCATCTATGTAACTTTATTTAAAGTGCAAATTTATAACTATTTTGTCAATGACTGTATAGAAAATGTGTTAAACAGTCAAACAAAACCAAAAAACTTATCGTATAATGTTGAATATTAAACGATTCTCAATGCGTTGCACTTTCATGCGCCCTTGGGGCATAGGGGCTGATTCAACTCCGTGGCCGAAAATTGCGTCGGAGCGTTCCACTCTCGCCTCGTCCCAGATGCCGCTGTCGAGAAACGCGCGGTGGAGCGACGGGCCGCCTTCAACGAGCAGCGACGTGACACCGCGGCGGTAGAGGTCGGCGAGTGTGTCGGCAATCGACTTCGGCAGACACGCCTCTTCCACGCCCTCGCCGGCGTTTGGCAGTGTGTGTCCGCTTGAAGAGTAGAGGAGGGTGCGGTTGCCGTCACTGAAAATCTGTCGGTCGGCGAGGTCGGAGCAGCTGTTGTGGCTCATCACCACGCGCAGCGGTTTCCGTCCTGTCCACAGACGAGGCAGTAGCGACGGGTTGTCGCGGCGCACGGTGTTGGCTCCCACCATTATGGCGTCATATCCAGTGCGCTCGCGGTGCATCAGCGTCATTGTCGTTGGCGATGAAATCACGGCTTTTTCCTGGCTGCCGTCGCTGTCAACGAAACGGTCGGCCGACTCCGCCCATTTCAGCGTCACATAAGGGCGGTGGAGGGTGTGGGCGGTCATGAATTTGCGGTTGATCCATTGGCATTGGCGTTCAAGCACTCCGGTGGTCACGTCCACTCCGGCTTCGCGCAGCATTTTGATGCCGCGTCCGCTCACTTCCTTGAACGGGTCGAGGCAGCCAACCACGACGCGGGGAATGCCGGTGTCGATGATCAGTTTGCTGCAAGGCGGAGTCTTTCCGTAGTGCGAGCAAGGCTCAAGCGTGACGTAGATGGTGCTTTGCCGTAGCAGCCGTCTGTCGGCCTCGGCGACAGAGGCGATTGCGTTGACCTCGGCGTGCGCGTGACCCCATTGGCGGTGGAAACCTTCGCCGATGATGCGTCCGTCAGCCACTACCACGGCGCCCACCATCGGGTTGGGCGACACGCGTCCGAATCCGTTTTTTGCCAGCTGAAGCGCGCGGCTCATATATGTTTCGTCAATATTCATAAGAATTTAATACCTTTGTACAAGTGAAAAAATCGATTGTAGACATGCACGACCAAGTTTTAAGTCAGACTATAGCAAATATCCGCCATCGCCTTTCCGACAAATATGCGAAAGGGGAGATCGACGCCTTTGTCAGAATCATATTCCGTCAACTGATGCGCTACGAGCCTGTCGACATTTTGCTCCACAAAGATAGTGTTTTGTCGGGGTTTATCGTTGGAAAAATTGATAAAGTAGTGGATGAACTGCTGAAAAATCGACCAATTCAGTATATTTTCGGACAAACGTATTTCTGCGGACATACATTTAAGGTGGATGAGTCAACGCTTATTCCGCGTCCGGAAACCGAGGAACTCGTTGACTGGATTGTTGATGACAACAAGAAAACCGACCTGCGGGTGCTTGACTGCGGCACTGGAAGCGGATGCATAGCCGTGTCGCTTGCGCTGGCATTGAAGTTTGCCGTGGTCGACGCCATCGACATCTCCGACGGCGCGCTAAGCGTGGCGCGTTCCAATGCCGAGGCGCTGAAGGCTGATGTGGCGTTTGCAAGGCGCGACATCCTTACGCTCTCGGGCGATGCGTGCCGCTACGACATCATTGTGAGCAATCCGCCGTATATCGCCGACTCCGAGAGAAAGGCGATGGAGCCTAATGTGCTCGACTATGAGCCTGTCACGGCGCTGTTTGTGCCTGATGCCGACCCGTTGCGCTTCTATCGTGCCATTGCCCGCTACGGACTTGAGGCTTTGCGGCAGAACGGACGGCTGTATTTTGAAATCAACAGCCGTTTTTCGGCAGAGATGCGTCAGATGCTTGAAGCGATGGGATATGTCGATGTGGAGGTGCGTCCCGACATCAGCCGTCGCCCGCGTTTTGTGCGTGCCGTGAAAGGAGGCGACCGATGGTGAAGCGGCAGCTGACCTACGAGTCGGCTCTCGCCAGGGCTGCGTCGCTCTGCTCGCGTGGCGAGCATGCTGAGGCGGAGATGCGTCGCAAACTGCGTCAGTGGGGCGCGGAGACGGGCGATGCCGACAGGGTGGTGGAATGGCTTGTCGACAACGGGTTTATCGACAACAGCCGCTATGCCCATGCGTTTGTCTACGACAAGTCGCGCTTCGACCTTTGGGGACGGGTGAAGATACGCCACCAGTTGCGGCTCAACGGTGTGGCTGGTGATGTGGTTGAGGAGGCGATGGCTGAAATCGATGATGATGAGTATGTGGCGAATTTACGCACGCTGCTTGCGGCGAAAAGTCGCACGCTGACGGTTGCCGACCCTTACAAGCGCAAGGCGTCGCTGATGCGCTATGGCGCGTCGCGAGGCTACGAGCCGTCGCTTGTACTGAAGGTGATGGCTGGGATTGTCGACGGTGCTGAAGATTTTTGTGACGATGGGATTGAAGAGGCTGATTGACAGTGTTGCCGAGGTGTTTTACCCTCGGTTGTGTCCTGTGTGCGGAGAGAGGCTGGTCGCCGGCGAGCGGTCGGTGTGTCTGTCATGTCTGGCGGTGATGCCGCGTGTGGGGATTGCTCAGAGTGGCTGTCCGGAGGTGGAGCGTATGCTGCTAGGCAGCAGGCTTGTGGAGCGTGCGGTGTCGATGTTTGAGTATCATCGCGCCAGCCCTTACGCTGAGATTCTAAAAGATGCCAAATACCGCAACAGTCCGCGGATTGTCTACGACATGGCGCGCTTGTTTGCATGCGAGCTGCTGTCTGGCGGATTTTTCGACGGCGTGGACATGGTTGTGCCGGTGCCGCTCCACAGCAGCAAGCTTGCACGCCGTGGCTACAATCAAAGTGCGTATATAGCATCGGGGGTTGCGGCGGCTACGGGCATACGGATGGTGGAGGCGCTTGCTGCCGTAAAGCGTCACTCCACGCAGACTCATCGAAGCGTTGCCGACCGCCATACCAATGTGGCAGGGGTGTTTGTGGCGAAGCCGGAGGTGGGGGAAAAGCATGTGCTGCTTGTCGACGATGTGATAACAACGGGATCTACGGTGATTGCTTGCTGCGATGCGCTGCAGGTTGCCGGTGCTGCCTCGGCGCGTGTGCTGTCGCTTGGCTTTGCCGGCGGAATGTAGAGGTCGTTTCAAAAGATAGGCTGCGGCTTGCACGGTTTTTCACTCGCCTTGCACTATCTTTTGATAAGATAGGCTGCGGCTCGGAAATGCAAAATCAAATAAATTTGTTTTGCGCTTCGCTCGCCTTGCACTATCTTTGCAGTCGGTAAAAAAGAAAATAATTAACTAAACGATAAGAATATGAAGAAATTTTACGCATTGTTATTGATGGTTTTTGCCGTGGCTATGGGCGTGTCGGCACAAACTTACTACAACGGGAAATTGGACGTTGAAATGGTGGGCGAGAAGATTGCCGACGGTATGGATGCTCGTGTGTCTTTGTCGGAGTCGGCTGATGGCACTTATGTGTTTAAGTTGCCTGATTTCCGCATCACAATCAATGAAACGGAACTGCCTTGTGGCGACATCGTGGTTGAGGGCGTGACACGCAAGGATGGTAAGTTGTCAGGTTCGGTCAACGACTTGAGCCTCGCGATGGGGCAGATTCACGCAAAGGTCGACTTGGTGGGCACTGAGACTGCCGAGGGAGCTATGGACTTGGCGATCACCGTTGGTTGGTATACTGATTATCCAGATGATTTGAGTGCTACAATGCCTATCAACGTTACTTTCAAGGGTCAGCGTGACGCTGGCGTGAATGTGGTTGAGGCAAGCGGAGCGGCAGTGCGTGGCGCAGAGGGCGCAATCGCTGTCGATGGCTTCGCAGGCCGTGTTAACGTCTACACAGTCGACGGCCGCTTGGCAGCGTCGGCACAGGTTGATGGCGAGACAACAATCTCTGTGGCAGCCGGACTCTATGTGGTTCGTGCAGGCGAGAAAGCAGTGAAAGTGGTAGTGAAGTAAAAATCATTACAACATATTGATAATAGTGCACCCCGGCGGATTCCCGTCGGGGTGCGTTGTTTCTACTATACCGTAGTATCGCATCTGCGACGCGCCAGCCATCACGCACTCCGTCGCTGACACGGCATCATGCAGACGGTAGATTCGCGCCAGCGTCGCCTATATTGTAGACGTGCACCACGGAGTGTGGTGGTGACGCGTATTGGAAAGATGTGAGGGAGGAAGTCCGCAAAGCGGACACGTTTTCAGTCAACCCCGGACGCAGTCCGGGGTTGACTGAAGGGGTATGCACCGCATCGCGGTGCCGCTGAGTGGTGGGCGACATCGCTGCAAGGCGCGTCAGCAATGAGTTTGGGGGCAGACGTCGCTGTCGGACAGAGAAATAATTGTCGTAAAATAGTGTTGGTTAGCATAAAAGTTGTTACCTTTACACCGAATTTTCAATATTTGAGGAGCGTTAATGCGCATCTTTGCACGCTGAAATTCACGGGATTGCAGATAGAGGAGCATGCAGGAGTGAATAGGATAAGGATGCGTTGCGAATGAGTATATTTGCATAATTGCTCGCGAGGGCAACAACAAAATAGGACGTTGAATTGTTTTAATCTCTGAGTGTTAAAAAATAGAATATAAACTAAAAACTGAAAATATGAAAAAATCATTTTTATTGAGCGGCGCTTTGCTCTTGAGCATCTCGGCTTTTACGGCTAATGCGCAGCAATTGCCTAATGTGGGCTTCGACAGTTGGAAGACGACTTGCGGAAAAACGCTGTCTGTGCCAAATGATTTTAGGCAGAGACCAGGAGTTGAGCCAAGTGATTGGAATGGTTCTAATGTCAACCAATATGTTATTATAGAGAAGAAAGAGTCAGGATTGGTTACGCAGCAAACAGAAGGTAACAACAAGTATCTTCAATTGAAGAATATATTTGTGGGCGTTTCTACATTTGGTTCTGTTGCTCCAGGTTTTGTTAATTTTGGAACACCATGGGTATATGCAGCATTGCCAATATCGGATTGTGATGGTGGTGTTTTCGGTGGAGTAAGTTTTGACAAGAAACCAGATGCTATAAAAGGAAAGTATAAGCGGACGGATTCAAATAGCGAAGATTCTCATATTATTGCTTATCTTTGGAATGGTACATATACTTCTAAAATTGGAAATGTAGCACAAACTAAGATTGAAGAACAAAACGATGTGGATCGTGTTGTTTTTGGAAAGGCGACAGGATCGGCAAGTGGCAAGTTGGTGGCAAGTTGCGACAAGGCATTTTCAACTACAGTAAATAAGGATTGGGAAACTATAGTCGTTCCATTAGACTATGTGGCAAATGCAGGAAATCCAACAATGATGAATGTTATCATATCGGCTGGTGACTATTGGAATAGAAGCAATTTGAAGAAAAATACAACTCTTCTTGTCGACGATGTGGATTTTGTTTACTACTCAACATTGACATCGTTGAAGGCAGGAAGTAAGACAATTGCATTGAAGGATGGCGTTTATAATTATACTGTTGCAGGCAAGATGCCGACAAAGAAAGAGGTTGTTGCAACTTGCAAGAGCCAGTTTGCCGACGCGGCAGTGGCTGTAGATGCCGCCAACTATAAAGTCACCGTTACTGTAACCAATCAGGGCGGTAAGGATGTTGACGGCGCAACACAGCACGTATACACATTGCAGTACACCGCACCGGTGGTTAAGCAGTATGCTGGTATCTTGAATGTGGAAATGGGAGGAGAAGACGTAATTGCCAATGCCACACAAGAGGTGACAATCAGCTATTATAATGATAACACTTGCGACTTCTCTTTGCCTCATTTTATGTTTATGGGAACTGATATCGGCAATATCGAAATACCGAATGTGAAGGTGTCTGAGGACGCTGCTGGCACAAAGACATTTACCGACGGTGAGGTTGAAGCAATGAAACTTGCAGAAGGTGGCATCGTGGCTCACGTGGTGCTCAACGGAGGTACAATTACATCTGCCGGTGTAATCAATATGCCGATTACCGTTGGATGGATGTCTGGATATCCAGATGACAAAACAGAACTGCCTATCGAAGTGCTTTTCTCGACCGACAAAAAAGTAGAAGTGACAGAGGCTGGCTATTACTATGTGGTTAAGGGTGACGACTACCAGCATCCATTGGTTGAGCATCAGACAACGGTGCTGAAGTCAGTCAAATACGGAGATATGAACGGATTTACTTATACCCTCTCTCTTGATGGCGTGAATGCCGGTGGCATCAACTTTGGCGATATGGCGGTTGCCGGACTCGACAATACGGATGAGCAGTATAGCGGAACAGACTCGGCTGTGGCTCTTGGCAATGGCAAGACAGCATCTGTGACTGTTGACGGCGGTAAGGATGCTACGACTGGCAAGTATGAGGTGAAATTCGCCACTACTGTCGACGGACAACTTTACAACATCGTGTTTACCACCGATGACTCTTCTTCATCAGTCAACGATGTTGAGGCAAGCGGCGCAGCAGTGCGTGGCGCAGAGGGCGCAATCGTTGTAGAAGGCTTTGCAGGCCGCGTGAACGTCTACACAGTCGACGGCCGCTTGGCAGCGTCGGCACAGATTGACGGCGAGGCAACCATCACTGTGGCAGCCGGACTCTACGTGGTTCGTGCAGGCGAAAAAGCAGTGAAAGTGGTTGTGAAGTAACATTATCACAACATATAATAACAGCGCACCCCGACGGATTTCCGTCGGGGTGCGTTGCGTTGTATAAGGTGGAAAAGTGCTATTTCCTGTTATGGAAACAAAAAAGATGTATACAATATAAAAATTATTGGAGCAGGTGTTGATGCGCGTTCAAAATGTAGTACTTTTGCGTATACAAACCATCAATAAAACATATATGAAAAAAAGTTTATTAGCTTTGGCTGTTTCTATGTGCGCCCTGTCGATGACGGCGGCTGAAACGCCCAAGACAACCCAAACACCCCCAGTTCCCCAAACATTCACCATTGACGGAAAAGACTACTCCTACAATTTGATTACAAGTAAGCAGGTAGGACCTGGTGTGGTCTACAACCGTATCCGCATTGCCGACTTCCCGTTGAACATCAACTACATGACAGTAGATTTGACAAACCCCTACAACCGTATCGAAACCCAACAGGCAAACGAGAAAACCGGTACGACAGAGAAACTTGCCGATGCCTACACTCGTATGCAGAAAGCCGGAAAGAAGCCAATCGGTGCTCAGAACGGCAACTTCTGGTGTGTCTCAGGTCAAGGCATCTACTCTCAGTTCGCCCTCGGCACATCGTTCAACGCATGTATGCGCAACGGTCAGATTGTCAACGAGACCAACTGCCATAACGACATCTGGAATGAAGATCCGTCGCGCACAGGTGTGGTAGGTCTGGGATACGACAAAGACCTGCACATCGAGTCGATGTCGTGGAAAGGCTACATCTCGTCGCCACGCTTTGGCGCCGACCAGAAGCCGGAGTTCTATCTCGTCAACAAATTCTGCCGTTCGACAGGAGAGATGGCGCTTTACAACTCGTTCTATGGCACGACAAAGAAATTCCAGACAATCGAATATGTCAACGGTGCATGGACCACTGTCGACAACAAGACATGCGAGGTCTACCTCAAACTGAAAGACGGTCAGAAATGGACGTCGAACGGCGACATCGTGACGACAGTAGGGGCGGTGCGCACCAACACCACCGCCGGCACACTCGGCGACTACGACATCTGCATCGCAGGCTCTGGCTCTTACAAGACAATTCTCGAACAGCTGCAGGTGGGCGACGAGGTGACGGTCAACTATGCATGGTACTCCACCGCAACAAACCAGCCTTACACTCTTGAGCAGGTGATCGGCGGCAACTCTATGGTGATGGTTGGCGGCGAACAGACCGTGCGCAACCAGGATGACTCCTACAACTCAAAAGTCTACAGCCGCTCGGCATACGGAAAGAGCCAGGACGGCAAGACTCTGTATATGTTTACAATCGATATGTCGACCGACCCGGTATACGGTCGGTCGGCAGGATGTACGACATCGGTTATGTGCCAGATTCTCAAGCAGCTCGGCGCATGGGACGTGTGCAACGTCGATGCCGGCGGCTCTGCCCAGCTGATGGTGCAGGGAGCTGTTGTCAACAAGACAACCGAGGGCACACCGCGCGCCGTGGCAAACGGCTGGATGGTCTATTCAACCGCACCCGAAGAGGATGCCGCAACGATAACATCCATCGCATTCCTCGACCCGGCAATCCGCGTTCCAATCTATTCTTCCTGCAAACCGATTGTGCTCGGCTACAACAAATACGGCGAACTCATCAGTGAGAACGTCGAGGGCGTTACGTTTGCAATAGCTCCGGAATATGGCGAAGTGACAGACGAAGGCATCAACATCCTCGGAAAAGAGGGCGAAACCACGCTCACCGCAACCTACAACGGCATCAAAGTAGAAAAGGCTATCAATGTGATTTCAGCGGAGGTGGGCGCAAGAGTGCCGCAGCTGCTCAACGACGGCCGTGAATATCCTATCGAAGTTGTCTCGAAAGTGGGATTCGACTCGTTTGTAACCGACCCGTCACGTCTGGACTGGACAGTTGCCGATCCGGAAATCGTGAAGGTTGAAAACGGAGTGCTGAAAGGTCTCAAGAACGGCACAACAACCGTTACAGGCCGTCTGCAGACCGTTGAGACACAGGTGACAGCCACCGTTGAACTTCCGGAGGGCGAGACAATGGCAGCCATCAGCGAATATCCGGAGAAGTGGACAATGAATCAATTAGGCGGCACCGGCCTTGCCATCTCAGCGTATGAGCAGGGCTTGAAATTCGCCTACACAGGCAACGGCGTTGGCCGCGGCGCATACATACAGGGCGAAGCGTCAATACGCCTGTGGAGTATGCCTAAGGCGTTGCGTTTCAGTGTAAACCCTGGCGACGCCACCGTGAAACGCCTGTCATTGACATTCACCAACGGAGCAGGCAAGACCTATCCGGCAGTCAACGTCACCACCGACGAGATGGCGAAAAACACCGTGTCCACGTTCGAGCTTCCGCTCGAGAGCGTGATAGACATCAACGACGTTTCAAACTATCCGTTGACCGTCAACGCAATCCGTATGGATTTGGGCAAGTCGGACAAAGGCAAGGCATACGAATTGCTCATGCCTGAGTTCAAGGCAGTCTACAACACATACGGCTCGGTGGAGACACTGAACGCCGAGTCATCGTCGATGCGTCTTTATCCGAATCCTGTGGCTGACGGCGTGCTCAACATCGCCGCCGAAGGCGCAGGCACCCTCAGCGTCTACAACAATGCCGGCGCGCTTGTGCTCAGCCAGTCGCTCGACTGCTCGGCAGGCGTGGCTGCAGCCAATGTGGCATCGCTGCAGGCGGGCATCTACTACGCCCGCTTTGTCACCGCAAACGGCGCTTCTGTGCAGAAATTCATCGTGAAATAACTATTTCTAAACATAACTTATGAGAACTAAACTTTTGATCCTTGCGGCTGCATGCTCTTTGGCGGTATCGGCGCAGCAAGTGGAGATAATCAGCCGGCAGCAATTGCTGAAAGGCACGGAGAGCGGCATCTGCAATCCTGTGCTCAGCGCTGACGGGCAGAAACTGCTGTTCACACATGCAGACTACAAAGGCTTGAAACTCTATGATTTCAGCAGTGACGTAACCACAACAATCGCAACCGACGATATGGCTGGATTCCATCCGTCATTCTCGCGCGACGGCAAGAGCGTGTATTTCTTGTCGCAGACCCGCGAAGATATGCGCGTCTACCGCGAGGTGAAAGCCTACAACCTTGAGGCCCGCACATCGATGGCTGTCACTGAAAAAGCCCGCGGAATGCAGGCTCCGGTGGCTGTCGACGGCGGTTTTGCCGCTGTCAGCGACAATGGACGCAAACTGAAGGCAGACCGTAAGGGAGGTACATACGTGTATGCACGCGGCGCACAACTCATCGTGGTGCGCAACGGCAAGGAGCAGCAACTGCAGCCAGTGGCTACCGACCACACATATATGTGGGAGTCGTTGTCGCCCGACGGCAATAAAATCCTGTTCTATGCCGGCGGCAAAGGTGCATACGTGTGCGATCTTGAAGGCAACGTGCTTGCATCGCTCGGACGCTATGAGGCTCCGCGCTGGGCTGGCAACGACTATGTGGTTGCCGAGAACGCCACAAACGACGGCCACCAGTATGAGTCGTGCCAGATTATGCTTCTGAAGGCTGACGGTTCGTTTAAATACGCCCTCACAAAGCCTGAGACAATGACAATGAATCCTTCGGCGTCAGCTAATGGCTCGCGTATTGCCTACAACACCATCGACGGTCGTCTTTTCGTTATGGATATCAAAATTTCTGAATAGAAACCGTAAACCCGCAAGAAAATGAAAAAACTGACAGTTACAACGTTAGGTTTGGCAGCAGCCCTTTGCGTGGGTGCGGCCAATCTGAAAGATTTGAAAATCTATGTGAATCCAGGTCATGGCGGACACGACAGTGACGACCGCAACGTGGCTGTGCCTCCGTTCAAGCAAGGTGACCCGGAAGGTTATTGGGAATCGAACTCAAACCTTGTCAAAGGTCTTGACCTCCGCGACATGCTGCAGAAGTTTGGCGCAAGAGTGATGATGTCGCGCACCACCAATACAACCGCCGACGACCGTGGCCTCCACGAAATCGGAGAAGAGGCAAATGCCTACGGTGCCGACTTCTTCTTCTCAATCCACAGTAACGCGACAGGTACGTCAAGCCGCGTGAACCAGCCGTTGATGCTTTACCGCGGCTTTACAAACGACCCTGTGTCGCCTGAAGCCAAAGAGATGTCGCTCATTCTCAACAAGCAACTGCTCGAGAATCAGGTGACTTCATGGTCGAGCACAAACACATGGCTCGCCGGCGACTACGATTTCTATGATTGGGGCGTAGGTGTCGGACTCGGTGTGCTCCGCAAGCTAACTGTGCCGGGAATGCTTTCCGAAGGTTCTTACCACGACTATATTCCAGAGACTTACCGTCTGCTCAACAAGGATTACTGCTGGCTTGAGGCTTACCACTTCACCAAATCAGTGATGGAATACTTCAAGGCATCGGAAACGTTTGCAACAGGTGTGGTCTGCGGCTCGCTCTACGACTCCCGACTTATCCGCACAGAGCCTATCTACAACAACATCTTCTATGGCCACGACAAGATGAAGCCAATTTGTGGCGCAACAGTGGAACTGTTGCAGGGCGGCGCGGTGAAACACACCTACACAACCGACCAGCTTTTCAACGGTGTGTATATGTTCAAGGATGTGGAGCCGGGCAAGTATACACTTAAGGTGTCACATCCGGAATATGACGCTTTTGAGCAGGAGGTGGATGTGACTGCCAACAACGTCACTTACCAGAACCTTGCGCTCGACCGCACTCGTTCGACTGCTCCGGAAGTGGTGAAATATTCACCTGTATGGAAAGACGGCGACGCTGATTTGGCTTGCAACGTGCCCGTTGTGATTGACTTCAACTGGGATATGGACGTTGAGTCGGTTGAGAAGAATTTCTCCATCACTCCTGCTGTCGAGGGAACAATCCGTTGGGAAGACTCGCAGTATCGTCTCGTTTTCGAGCCTAAACGCGCTTACGAAACCAACACTCTCTACACCGTGCGTATCGGCAAGGACGCTATGCATCCAGCCGGTATGAAATTTAAGGAAGACTTCGTGATGCAGTTCCGCACCGACAATTTCAACACGTATGAGGTGGCTACAAGCTCACCGTCGGAAGGTGCTTTGGTGCATTATAAAACTCCGTTGGTTGAGTTCCGTTTCAACGGTCAGCCAACAACCGCCAAACTGCAGGATCAAATTGTGATTAAAAACAGCGCAGGTGTGGCTCAGTCTTATTCTGTGCGTTCAAGAAAGTTCAGCAAGCCTGGTGACGACTATGGCTATTTCCAAATCAAATTGTCGAAAGACCTTGTTGTCGGCGAACAGTACACTGTAGAGGTTTCGGGCGATGTCTGCGATGAAAACGGCATCAAGTTGGCTGCGCCGATGAAGTTCAACTTTACGGCTGTCGATGCCGCTGTCGACAATGCTGTCGTGACGGCTGTCGACAACCTCGATGCTGACGGTGCGCTCGTGAAAGACGAAGAGGCTGCAGCAGGATGCAAGACGCTGACCGTGGCACGCAACACATCGACTAAACTTGAAGGCGCGGCTGCCTACAAGGTGGATTATGTGTTTGAGGCATTGGAAGGCGGCAACGCCGCTGTGAAATTTGCCACAGCGCCGGCGGCAGCGTTTACAAACGCAAACATGATTTCGCTGAAGGTTTATGGCGACTTGAGCGGCAACCAACTTAAAGCCGTGTTTGCTAACGGAGCGGAGAAGAAAACCGTTTCGCTCGGCGCTCTCGACTATCTCGGATGGAAAGACGTGAAGGCTTCACTTGAAGGAATCGGTGAAGGCAGTTACACGCTTCAGGGATTTGTTGTTGAGCAGGTTGGCAACGTATATGGCAAGAAGGGCATCATCTATCTCGACAAGGTGGCACAGGGTGCCGCTGCCGACGGGGTGGCAAAGGTGGAAATCGCAGGTCTGCGCATCTATCCTAACCCAGCAAGCGAACTGCTCATCGCCAATGCCGACGGCACAATTCTTGGTGTTGAGGTGCTCACTCTCGACGGTCGTACCGTTGCCCGCACCACAACCAATGTGGTCAACGTATGCGACCTTGCCGAAGGTGCGTATATCGCTAAAGTCTATACATTGTCGGGCTGCGAAAGCCGTCAAATCGTCGTTAAGCACTAATCCGCATATACGGCCCATCATAAGAAATCGCCACGCTGGAAAACTCCGGCGTGGCGATTTCATTGATAAATCAGTCTGTATTGTTAATCTTCAAGCATATATTCTATTGTAGTGACCACTCTCACTTCCTTAATGTAAGGCGTGTTTTGGTCGCGGTCGTCGATAGAGAACTGTCCCTGCGACGCCGATTTGATTTTGCCGAGGCTGCTCTCTGAGTCGGCGGCAAACTGCATCGCCGCCTTGCGAGCGTTTTGCGTCGCTTCCTTGATCATTTCAGGCTTCACGGTGTTGAGGTCTGTGAAGTCAAACTGTGTGGTGGCGCTGTAGTCGAACGAGATTGCCACGCCCTGCTCTATTAGCGACGACTGGTTCTCGATAAGTTTCAACACGGTGTCAACCTTCTTGGTGTTGACCGTCACAACCGAATTGATGCGGTAGCGATAGGGTGTGAGGTTGGAACTATAGGAGTCGGCTTGAAGGTCGGTGACCACAACGTTTGTGCTTATTTCTGAATCCTCGATGCCGCTTGACCGCAGGAATTTCTTCACAATCTGGTTTTTGGCGTCAACGCGGTTGTAAAGGCTCGGCAGGTCGTCGCCGAGTTCCTTAAACACAATAGGCCAAATCACCTTGTTGGCTTTCACTTCACGCACAGCCAAGCCTTTCACGGTCACTACCCTCTGGTTTTGCAGGAAACTGCCGAGTCCGGCTTTGATGCAGAACCCCAATACTACGATTCCCACGGCGACTATCGCAGCGGCAATCACTGTTTTCATCTTGTCCATAGTCAAAAACTTATGTCGTTTCAATTATAGACAATCAGAAGAGGCTTTTGGTTTAATCTGCCCGATAGTATTTTTGCAGATACAAGCGAGCGAGGAAGTCCCAGTTGTCGTGAAGAATCGACGTGTCTTTTGCCGACGGCCAACGGGCGGCCGGAACCATATCGTTGTCAAACAGATAGCGGAGCAGGTCGACAGGGCATACCCCTTGCTCCATCACGAGGCGGTGGGCATCGGTTGCCGTGGCGTCGAAAGCCGTGTTTGAAGGGTGGTTGACGTATTGCGCTATGTCCTTGGCTATAATCATTCCCTTGTGGCGGTCGGCATAGATTACGAAGTTGTTGTGTCCACGCAGGTGAGGAAAATGTCCGCCAGGCTCGTCGCCCCATCCGAGTCGCTCCGACAGAAAACGCTCCAAATCGTCGTATGTGGCGCAGAACGCTATCGGCTCGCCGCCGGTGGCACGGCACAAGGCTGTGAAATATTCATGTTCGCCACCGCGGTGTGGATTTGCCGTCGCCGGTATGCGGTCGTCGACAATCAGTCGCAGCCATTCGTCGGCAAGCAGTGCGAGCGGTCCTGTAGGCTGCTCGAACGTGGTGTGCAGACGGCTCTCGTCGGTCAGCGTCTCCTCGACCGACAGCTCTTCATTCTCATCAACCTCCGGCTCATAGTGATGCTTGCTGACAGGGCGCATGAAGTAACTGTTCCAGAACAGCCATCCCGATGTCAGGAAGATGTTGCGCACCTGCTCGCGGTCGTCAAGGTCGAGCTCTTGAAGCGGCTTGAAATCGGATGCTGCCGGAGCGTCATCGTAGATGTATGCGAACAGACGGTAGACCTGATGCGACAACCGCAGCAGGTCGCTGTCGACGGGTGACACAAGTCCCATGAAGCCGAGGTGCGACTCCAGCGAGTACCAGGCAATGAACTGCACGTCGATTTGATTCAGCTCCGCGTCGACATATCCGTCAGGCTCATCGTAGAACGGCACAGGACGCCCGTATAGATGACGGCACATTTTGACAAACGAACGCCAGAGTCCGGCATCTGCCACTACATCTTGAAAATATCCCACAAGGTCAAGTGCCACGCGCTTGCGCAGTCCTTCGCCCACTTCGGGCAGCACCTTCATGCCAGCCCACAGTTTGTCGACATATTGTGCCAGCATCAAGTAGTAGTCGTCTGTTGGATGCCCGGCGTCAGGATTTGGAAGCATACGCTTCAAATCATCTATTCTGATTTCCATTTTCTCAAAGATTGTATCGTTTCCTCAATTGCTTGTATTCATCGGTTTGCCTCACGTTGTGCAGCCACTTGTTCATGCGCTGCAGCAGTACGGTGTCGTTTTTTGCCATAGCCCATGCCTGAAATTGGTTGAAGCTGATGGCGGTGCTGACGTCGATGTCGGCATAGCGGACGGCAAGGCTGCGCGCTGTGTTGTCGCTGACCACGGCATAAAGCTCGTCACCTGCCGCTACAAGCAGAAACAGCTGTTCCTGGCTCTTGTCGAGCGTACGCACATGGATGCTGTCGCCGATCTCGCGCGCCAGATTGGCAATGCGTGTAGCCACAGGCGACCCGTTTGCCACACACACCGTCTTGCCGGCAAGGTCAAGTTGCGACTTTACAGCCACGGCGCCGTCTTTTCCGCGCCGTTGCACAAGCACCTGCTTGTCGATAGCCACAGCGTCGGTAAATAGATATTGTTGCTTGAAATCGCTTGTCGACGGCATTTGTGCCGCTACGATGTCGACCGTTCCCTCGCGCAGCTGCTTCAGGCTTCCGTCGAGCGACGTCATCGGATGGAATTTGATGTGCAGATGCTCGCGCTTGGCAATTAGATTCAGCAGGTCGTGGCTGAATCCGCCGAGGGTGTCGGCATACATATACAGCGACAGGGGAGAATACTCTATAGCCACATCGATGGTGTCGCCGCCGCTGCTCTGCGCTTCCTTCGACGCATATTGGCGGCTGCAGCGTCCGAGAGCCACCATCAGTGCTATGGTGGCGACAAGCAGTGCCGCATAGATTTTCAATTTGGGCTTCATCAGCATTGGTGTCTTCATAGCGATGCCAGTTTGTGGTTTGTCAGTTCGCGAAATCAACCGACAGTCCGAGTTGGAAACGGCTTGGATTTATTGGATGGTGAAGGGCGGAGAAATACTCCTTTCCGCCGAACAACCCTTGGTTCAAGTGGCTGTACATCACAAAAAATCTGGTCTTCTTCAACTTGAAGTCGGCATATGCGTTCATCAGCGGATAGTTGCCGATGAGTTTCTCATGCTGGGTGTGGAACGCCATTGTGGCTGGTTGGTAAGCCGGAGCGTAGTAGCGTGTATAGTAGCTGCAGTCCACACCGAGGTTGACGTGCAGCACTCGGGCAATCTTGAACTGGAAGTACAGGTTGCTGTAGACCGCCAGTTTGGGCAGCGACAGCACCTCTTCCTTGCTTGAAGTCTGATATGTCACGGAGTTTTCCCAATTGAACGCGCGGAAATGCAAGTCCTGTTTCAAGCGCAGCGACAACACCTGCACGCTGCCACTCTCTTGAGCAGGGAGAGCGTCGTTGTTGAAATAGACATAGTTCTGCAGGTTTTCGACACCGGCAGAAAATGAAGTCCAAGTGTGTGGAATGTCGAGTGTGCCGCCCACGCGCACGCGGCGAATCTTGCCGAAATCGTTTTTCCAGGCGAAATGGTTCGAAATATAGTTCTTTAGCAGATATGGCGCTTCGGTGTTCTTGAAAAATCCTTCGCCCGTGATGCGCACGGTGTCGCCGAAAAGACGGAAGCGTGTGCTCACAACGCCGCTGATGTCGATGTCGCCAGCCACAGGGCCTACAAGTCCGAACTGAGCCGTCGCCGAGTATGTCAGCACCGATCCGCGCTGCTTGGTCAGCTGTCCGCCCACCCACAACAGATTCTCCGTCTTGCTGTGGTCAATGCCGAACGAAGGAAACGGAGTCAATCCCTCTGGTTTATATTGGCTTGTGAGCATAGTGTCGACAACCTGCGTGTAGCGGCGCAGCTCATGGGTTGCGTAAGCCGATAGTCCAAATTTGGCATTCTTCTTGAATCCCTCGATAAGGTCTATTCCGAAAGTGTTGCGCAGACGCCAATATTTCGTTTCCTCGTCGGTGCCGTCCAGGCTGAGGTAGTTGTTGGCAAAATATTTGGCATCGTCGGCAGCGCTCTGGTTCTTGAACTTGTGGGTGTTGGTTTTGTAGTCCATAGTCCAGATGAAACTCGACACAGGCACGTATGTGCGCCGTTTCGTGGTGTCGTTGACAGTTTCCTCCTGCCAGTATCCCACCTTGTAGCGGTGGTTCATGTAAAATTCCCAACCTTTTACGCGAGAGAAAGCCGACGACAGATTCACGGGTATCGCCTTGGCGTCAATCTTAGAGTCGCCGCCCTGCAGTTGTGCAGGGTCGCTGATGTAAAGATCGTCGGTGATACCGCCGTTTTCATGGTTCAGCGAATTGTAGCTGAAAAACATGGCGTGCATGTCATATCGGTCGCCGATATACGATGACGAGAAACCCCAGCCGAAATTTTTCAGAGCCTGACGGTCATAGCCGCCCTTTGAATAAAGATAGTCGAGTTGGGCACCAAACTGCAGCCGCTTGTTGACGTTGCCGGAAAACTCGCCTTTCAGCCGGTCCTGTCCGGAATTGCGTCCGCCGCCCCAGCTGTAGCCGAGCAGAGTCATAGGCACACGAGTGTTGTAATAGCGCTGATTGTCGGCGCTGTGGAGCCAATGGCTCAACACATCCTCAAATTGAAATTCCGACCATTCCTCACGGTTGAAAAATATCTCGTCAACTCCGGCACAGCCGAAATTGCCGGTTGTCGCGTATGCGTCGGTAGTCATCGCCGGCACAAACTGGCGGTGATAGCCTTGATAAAGGGTGTCGATGGTCGACGGTGTGCGGAGTCCGAGCGGTCCGCTAACCTGCCAAGAGTATCCCGGCTCAATTGTCTGTTTCTTCTTTGCCGCGACGCCAAACGCCATGACAAAGCACATTATATATACGAATATCCGTTTCACGTTGCAAAGATAGTGCAAGGAGAGTGAAAAACATTCAAACTTGTTTGAAAATGTTTTTCCGAGGCGCAGCCTATTTTATGAAAAGATAGTGCAAGGAGAGTGAAAAACATTCAAACTTGTTTGAAAATGTTTTATGAAAAGAGGTTATCGTCGCGACGACACTTTGCCGTAACCCGGTGCGCGAGCACAGTAGAGCGTGCCTGGACTCGATGCTCTTTTCCGCAACAAAAAAACGGGCGGCGATTACTGCCGTCCGTTTTTTTTGTACGCCCGTGGGGAGTCGAACCCCAATCGTCGGAACCGGAATCCGATATTCTATCCATTGAACTACGGGCGCATTTTTCCGATTTACGTTGGCAAAAGTACAAAATAAATGTTAGCTTTGCAAAAAGGTTTATGCAGAATTTATGAATGTAAAGATAGAAGACAGTTGGAAAAAAGCGCTTGGCGAAGAGTTTGAAAAAGATTACTTCCGCACGCTTGTCGATTTCGTGAAACGTGAATATGCTTCATCACAGGTGTTTCCGCCGGGAAATGAAATCTTTGCGGCGTTTGATGCCACCCCGTTCGACCGAGTGAAGGTGGTGATTCTCGGTCAGGACCCGTACCACGGCGAGCATCAAGCCAACGGACTCTGTTTCTCTGTCAACGACGGAATCCCTTTTCCGCCGTCGCTGCTCAACATTTTCAAAGAGATAAAAGCCGACATCGGCACGGAAATTCCCTCATCGGGCAATCTTGAGCGGTGGGCAAGGCAGGGAGTGTTGCTGCTCAACGCCACGCTGACGGTGCGTGCCCACGAGGCGGCTTCACATCAAGGTCATGGTTGGGAAACGTTTACCGACGCCGTGATTGCGCATCTCGCTGCCACACGCGAGCATCTGGTGTTTCTGCTTTGGGGCGCTTATGCCATCAAGAAAGGCGCGTTTATCGACCGCTCGCGGCATCTTGTGCTCACGTCGCCGCATCCGTCGCCTCTGTCAGCCCATCGAGGCTTCTTCGGAAACCATCATTTCTCGCAAGCCAACGCCTACTTGTTGCAACATAGTGAAACACCTATAAATTGGTAATTATGAGACTGCTTCTCACGTCATTGCTTATGTTGTCGGCAACGCTGACTTATGCCGCCGACACGTCGACTCGCATTTTCGACCAGTCGATGCGGTCGTTGCGCGCTTGTCTGGAAACCGACTATTACGCACCGCCAGTAATCGAACTCGGAGGCGACGACCGTGTGCGTGTGGAGTTTGACGACATCAACTCCGAGCGTCGCTATATGCGCTACTCGCTGCTTCACTGCGATGCTGCGTGGCAACCGTCGCAAATCGTTGAAAGCGACTATGTCGACGGCTTTAATCAAGCCGATGTCGATGACTGTGAGTTCTCCTCTGGCACGTTTGAGCAGTATGTGCATTACGGCATCAGCCTGCCTAATCAGGATATGCCGATACTCCTGTCGGGCAATTATCTGCTGAAGGTGTATCTTGAGGACGATCCCGATTGCGTTCTGCTGCAACAAAGATTCTGTGTTGTGGAGAAGCGTGTGGGCATCGGTGCATCGGTGTCGTCGCGCACCGACGTGGACTATAACGACAGCCATCAACAGATTTCCATAACGATAAACACCGCAAACTGGAGCATCAACAACCCTTACTCCGACCTGCGTGTCGTTGTCACCCAAAACCAGCGCACCGACAATGAGGTGATGGTGACACAGCCTTTGCGTGTCAGCGGTAACACTATTGTGTTCGACCACGATCGTCAGCTGATATTTCCAGGAGGAAACGAGTTCCGTCGGTTTGAGATGGTCACAACAAACTATGCCGGGATGGGGGTGGAACGCTACACGTACAGCCATCCATACCACCATGCCGTGCTGGAAACCGACGAGCCTCGCGCGTTTGAATCTTATTCTTTCGACCGCACGCAGTACGGACGGTTCACAATCCGTGAAAGCAACTCCTACGACTCAAACACTCAGGCGGACTATATGATAACCCATTTTTCGCTTGCCATGCCGAGGCTTGCCGACGGCGACGTGTATGTCGACGGGGAATTTACGCAGCATCGGTTCGCCAACTCAAACCGTATGCATTATAATGTTGATACACAATGTTATGAACTCGACTTGCCGTTGAAGCAGGGAGCCTACAACTATCAATATCTGTGGCTGCCAAATGGAATGAATGTGGCGCAGACGGCTAAAATCGAGGGCGACCACTACCAGACGGTCAACGAATATATGATCCGTGCATACTACCGGGTGCCGGGCGAACGCTACGACCGCCTGATTGGCTACGGGCTGATTTACTCCGGGCATTGAAAGTCAAAATTCGCTTGTTGTGAAAAACATACATGATTTAATGCGCATTTAAGAATAAAGTATTACCTTTGCGTCGGAAATGGTTGCTCCGGCTTGTAGCGACGAGCCGTGATGGAGCATTAAAAGGGAATGAGGTGAAAGTCCTCAACAGTACCCGCTGCTGTAAGTTCTCGATGCCGGACAAATGTTCGGCAGGCAAAAGATGCTTTTAGAATGTCTCTGACAATAGCTGTCGGGAAGGCAAAGGCATCAGGAATAAGTCAGAAGACCTGCCAACCAAAATATACATAAGATTGTCTGCGGGATTATGGACTTTTATATGTGATGGCTGGCAGTAACTCTGCCCAGCCGTTATATGTTTGCGATTTTAACAGATTGACCCCGTTTAGAAGTCTTATGACTTGCAAAAACGGGCGTTTTTTTGTTTTAAGTAAACTGTAACATTACGAATGAGGATTTTTCCTTTATTGTTTTTATGCTTGCCCTCGCTTGGAGTTTTGGTGGCAGAACCACAGGACACAACCGCGGAACGGATGCTCAATCTGAAAGAGGTTGTTGTCACAGCCACGGTGCCGCAGATTGATGTCATCCCTGCGCAGAAACTCAGCGGCGAGGAGCTGAAACGTCTCAACAGCAACAGTGTGGCTGATGCGTTGCGCTATTTCTCTGGAGTCCAGGTGAAGGACTATGGGGGAGTGGGTGGCATAAAGACAGTAAACATCCGATCAATGGGCACCAACCACACCGGTGTGGTTTATGACGGTGTGGAGCTCGGCAACGCACAAAACGGACAAGTCGACCTGGGGCAGTTCTCGCTCGACAATATCGACGGCATTTCGTTATACAACGGTCAGAAAAGCGAGATTCTTCAGCCTGCCAAGGATTTCGGTTCGGCGGGATCAATCTATATACGTACGCGCACTCCTGAATTCAACGGCGGAGAGACATATCATCTGCGCGCCACGCTGCGGGCTGGCTCGTTCGACCTGCTCAATCCTTCAGCGTTGCTGGAGCTGAAATTGTCAGACAAAGTCAACGCGTCGCTTAGCGCGGAATGGATAAATTCGAGCGGAAAGTACAAATTCCGTTACCGGCGTGTCAATCCGGCTGGAGAACTGGCATACGACACAACAGCCGTGCGCCAGAACGGCGACATTAACGCCACTCGTCTGGAGGCTAATCTCAATGGAGTGGTGAAGTCAGGACAGTGGCATTTCAAGGTCTACAACTACAATTCCGAGCGTGGCGTGCCGGGGGCGATAGTCAATAACGTATGGCGTCGCGGAGAACGCATCTGGGACACCAACTCGTTCGCTCAAGTCAATTATACTCAGACATTCGGCAAGTTCACCACGCTCAACAACCTGAAATATGCGTTCTACCGCACTCATTATGTCAACAACGACGACAAGCAGATAAAAATCGACAATCTGTACAAGCAGAAAGAGGTCTACTTCTCGTCGGCCAACGAATATGTGCTGTTTCCGTGGTGGCACGTCTCGGCGGCATATGATTTTCAATGGAACACGCTCAACGCCGATGTCTACGGGTTTGCGCAACCCGACCGCTTCTCAAATATGCTGTCGGTTGCAACAGCGTTCGATCTGGGCAGGTTAAAGGCGCAGGCGAGCGTTTTGGCTACATTTATCCACGATTCACTCAAGGGACAGCAGTCGCCCTCCGACAAGCATGTGCTGACACCTGCTGCGTTTGTGTCATACACATTGGTGAGAGGCTTGTCGGCAAGGGCGTTCTACAAACAGTCGTACAGAATGCCTACGTTCAACGACCTGTACTATGCCGATATGGGAAACTCGAAACTCAACCCCGAGCGCGTGACGCAGTACAATCTTGGCGTGCTGTTCAGCAAGCGCGGCGGCGGATTGGTGAGCGAGATGCGGTTCAGTGGCGATGCATACTACAATTACGTTAAAGACAAGATTGTGGCTTATCCTAAGGGGCAGCAGTTCCGTTGGACGATGCTCAATCTCGGCAAGGTGGACATCCGCGGTGTCGACGTCTCGGCACAAGTGACGCTCAATCCGCTGCGCGACTTTTTTGCCACGGTTCGCGCGCAGTACACCTATCAGCGAGCCATCGACGTGACCAATCCATCAGACAATTACTATCGCGACCAGATTCCTTATATTCCCCACCATTCCGGCTCGGCAGTGGTTAATCTGACATGGCGGGAATGGAATCTCAACTATAGTTACATCTATGTCGGAGAGCGCTATAACCAGCAGGAAAATATCCGCTACAACTATACCCAACCATGGTATACGAGCGACGTGTCGCTGAGCCGTGATTTCAAAATCAGACAACGCATAACCCTGAGGGCTTTGCTCGAGGTCAACAACCTGCTGAGTCAGGACTACGACGTGATTCTGAATTACCCGATGCCAAAACGTAACTATCGCATCACATTGACTGTCAATATATGAGACGTGAGACATACATATTTGCTCTTTTGACATTGCCTCTGCTGCTGGCTTTCGCCGCCTGCCGCGAGGATGAGCTGGTTGTGCCCACGGAGTATGAGATAATCGGCGACGAGGCGTCGGGCAGCCCTGTGCGGGGATTCTATCTTGTCAATGAGGGCAATATGGGTTCAAACAAGTGCAGCCTTGATTATTACGACTATTACACAGGGCTTTATTCGCGCAATTTCTATTCCGAGAAAAATCCGGCAGTGGTGAAGGAGCTCGGCGACGTGGGCAACGACATCGGCATTTATGGGTCGAAACTTTATGTGGTGGTCAACTGCTCTCACAAAGTGGAAGTTATGGATGCACGCAGCGGTGTGCGCATCGGACAGGTCGACATCCCAAACTGCCGCTATGTGCGTTTCCATCGAGGCAAGGCGTATGTCAGCTCCTACGTCGGACCGGTGCTTATCGACCCAAGCGCGCCGAAGGGCGCGGTCTTCGAGGTCGACACGGCGACGCTTGCCGTGACACGCAAGGTGACCGTTGGCTATCAGCCGGAGGAAATGGAGGTGGTCGACGATTATATGTATGTAGCCAATTCCGGAGGCTACCGCGCTCCAAACTATGACAATACGGTCTCTGTGATTCAGATGATCGACTTCAAGCAGGTGGAGCAGATTTCCGTAGGCATCAATCTGCATCGGCTGAAGAAAGACCGCTATAACAAATTGTGGGTCACCTCGAGAGGCGATTACGAAACGCGTCCGTCGCGCCTTTATGTGCTTGACAAGAAGCCTGGCTATAACAAGATGGTGGTCACAGACACTCTTGACGTGGCATGCTCGAATATGGCAATCCACGGCGACCTGCTTTACTATTACGCTACGGAATGGAACAACTACACGGCTTCCAACACTATATCTTATGGCATTATTGACACGCGGACAAAGAAAATCGTGTCGACCAATTTCATTACCGACGGGACGGAAAAGGAAATTACGATTCCATACGGCATCGCCGTGCATCCGGTCTCCGGCGACATTTTTGTCACCGATGCGAAAAATTATGTGTCATCGGGCACTCTCTATTGCTTTTCTGCCGACGGCAAGAAGAAATGGAGTGTGCGGACGGGCGACATCCCTGCCCATATAGCATTCCTGTATCAATGAAAAGAAAGATAGTCATATTATTGTTGCCTCTGATTCTGTGGGCTTGTTCCGATGAGGTGCCGATGGTCAATCTCGGCATCGACGATGTCTACTATGTGGCGCGTATGCAGAAACTGCCGTTGCACTCGGCGTTGACGGGGGAGAAGTATCGGTGGACAGTCAATGGGAAAGAGGTGTCGGCAACCGACAGCTATATCTTTTTGGCTGAAGCGGAGGGTGTCTACAATCTTACGTTCGACATCATCGACCCTGACACGCCTTATCATTTTGAGTTTACGGTGAATGTGCTTCACGAGGAGGTGGAGTACAGCACTTACATTTCCCGTGTCTATGAATATTGTCCGGCTCCGGGACAGTTTGTCAACGAGATGCCGAAATATGAACCCGGCGACACGTATGCCGACATACTGAAAAAATGCGAGGAGTCGATTTCTGGGACAAACGATGTGCTGATTTCGCTCGGAGGATATGGCGGTTATGTTACGTTCGGTTTCGACCACACGGTGATAAATGTGCCGGGCGAGCGCGATTTCCGGATTTGGGGAAATGCATTCTATGAATTGTCCAATCCCGACAGCAAGGGCGGGTCGGCTGAGCCGGGCATCGTTATGGTCAGTTTCGACGCAAACTGCAACGGCATCCCTGACGATGAGTGGTATGAACTCGCCGGAAGCGAGTATCACAAGCCAGAAACGCTTCATGGTTATGAGATAACCTATAGCAGGCAAAACGACGGACATACGCCTGTTGAGGACGAGAGCGGCTATCTGACAGATATGACCTACATCCCATGGCATGATTCTCTCGGTGGCTCGGGCTATATAGCTAAAAACATTTTCCACAGCCAGGAGTATTATCCTCAGTGGGTGAGTGACAACGAATTGACATTCAAGGGCACGCTTCTTGCGCCCAACGGGGTGGACTCCAGCGGCACAGGACGCTACTATATCCTCTATACATATCCGTGGGGTTATGTCGACAATCATCCGAATGACTATGAGGACTTGAATAGTTTCGACATAGGGTGGGCTGTCGACAAAAACGGCAATCCAGTGAATCTTCCAGGGGTCGACTTTGTGAGAGTCTATACGGGTGTGAATCAATATTGCGGGTGGCTTGGCGAAACCTCGACAGAGCTTTCCAAGGCGCGCGACCTCCACGTGGCGCTTCCCGGAGTGCCTCTTCCTAATCCTTTGACTGAAAAAACATTGAGATATGAGAAAAAATAAGACATTGACATTTGTTTTGCTCTCGGCGATGGTGCTGTCGGCAAATGCGTTTGTGATTGATTGGAACAAGATTGTTCATTGGGCGGGTTCCGGCAACAACAAAGCCGCTTTGGTGGTGCAGTTTGCCGACAACGGTCCGGAGGAGGCATACGTGTGGGGATATCGATGGAACGACGGGCAGACACCGTCGGGCGAGGATATGTTTCGCGCGATAGCGAAGGAGTCGTCAGACTTGACACTGTTCACGCAGTTTACGGGAATAATGGGCAGCACGGTGTGCGGTATCGGATATTCCGACGGACATACAATTTCAGATTTCCTTGAGTTTGATTTTGACGGCGCGAAATCCGACAGCCGCGTAAGTTTCAACTATTTTTCCGCAAACACGTCGATGGGACAGACAAGTGTGCCGGGATGGGACACTCCCGATATGTGCAACGATGCGATAGCGGCTTCAAAAACAGCACATATTCTTGAGCATCCGATAAATGCGCGTGCGTATGGTTATGCTGCCTACGACTATGACTGGTGGCAGGTGTTTGACCGCACCGACGCTGACCATCAGAGATGGAATGCCGGATGGTATGACGGCTATTGGAGTTATTGGGTAGGAGGCGTGGATTCCGACAATTTCTCTTATTCCGGACTGGGAATGACATCGCGCAAGCTCAAAGACGGCGATGTGGACGGATGGAAATTCCAGGCGCTTGACGGCCCGGTTGTGATGGTGGCTGGCGGCAGACGTCAGCAGAACGCATTGCCTAAGGACGCCGATGCGTCGACAGGCGCTTCAACGCAATGGCACAACCTCAATTATGTGCATTTCTCCACCGATGGAGTAGGCTCGGTTGAGTCCGACAATGGCTCGTCGATGGTTGAGGTGTTCAACCTGGAGGGAATGAGGGTGCTTGCCGTCGATTCTTCGGTGCCGGCATCCGAGTTTTTTGAAAGATTGGAGAAGGGCGTCTACATTGTCAGAAGCGGCAAGGTGGTGCGCAAAGTGATAAAGAAATAACTAACTAATTTTTATTAATTAATAAATAAAATTCCTTATGAAAAGAATTTTACTTAGTCTGACCGCGATTTTTGTGGTAATGACTATTGCTGCCAGGACGCAGTTGCCGAGGACGGTGCAGGGTGTGCCTTACACACCTAAGGCGGCCGACGGAAAACTTCGGGCGGCATCAGATTGGGAGTGGGCAACTCCCGACGACATGGCGGGTGATGCGAATTTCACCTTCGACATGATCAAGAACTGGACCGGAGAGGGCGAAAACAAAGCCGCTCTGGTGATTCAATGGAACTACGACGACGAGCCGGCGGCTTTGGTGTTTGGCTATCGTTGGACAGGTCAAGCCACTGGTGCCGACATGCTTAAGGCGGTGGTGAAAAACAATCCGCGCCTGTATGCATTGATGCAGTACACAAACGTTAGCTCGCCGACCGATCCCAATGGCGGCTACACCATCAACGGTATCGGCTGGGACGTGGACGATGACGGCGACATTGCCCTTATCGACACTGGCAACGGCAATCAGGTCTACGAGTCGGAAGACGGATTTTTTGAACATCCGCGCGGCTACAAGCCCGGACAGGGCGGTTCCTCGGATTATGACTATGACAACTGGAAGGCGCGCGACACCGACGATATGTGGTGGGCTGGATGGTACACTGGATATTGGTCATACTGGGTGAAGGACAATGCTACAGACAATTTCAGCTATTCAAGTTGGGGCGCTTCTGGCCGTGTGCTTGAAAACGGCAGCTGGGACGGCTGGAATTTCGCACCAGGAATGTCCCCCCATGACTGGAAATCGTTTGTCGCAGCGCCGCTGCCTATTCCTGCGGATGCAAAGACAGTGTTTGTAAACGAAGGCTTGCGTTATGAACTGAAAAGTTATTCTGCAAAAACCGTAAAACTTACTGCTCCGGAAACAGGTGTCTACACAGGCGAGGTTGCTGTGCCGTCGACATTTGTCGACGAGGGCGTGACATATACCGTTGTTGAGGTCGACAAAAATGCTTTTGCCAACTCGACAGTGACAACGGTCACTCTTCCGGCAACAGTGACTGCCATAGGAAAAGAAGCGTTTAAAAACTCCACTATCGCCACGCTCAACGTGCCATCGGTCGATGGCGTGACAAAAATTGGCGACGGGGCATTTTTCGGATGCTCCAACTTTGCCACTCTCTTTGTGCCGTCGTCGATGACGTCGATTCCCGACAGTATGTTTGAGGGAACGGCGATTGCCGACATCAAATTCCCTGCGCATGTGGAAGCGGTTGGAAAACGTGCGTTTGCCGCATGTCAGCAGCTTGCCGGAGTAGAGATTCCGGCAACGATAACTGCAATCGGAGAGGAAGCGTTTGCCGAGTCAAATGCAATCACATCTGTAAAAATTGCATCGACATATCCTGTCGCGATTGCCGACAACGTGTTCAGCGCGGGAGCTTATGCCAATGCGACTCTTGAAGTGCCAAACGGCTACACTGCCGACTATGCGGCGGCTGCCGGATGGAAAAACTTTACCAATGTAAGCGAATATGTCCTTGATGTCAAAGTAGGCGACATTTTCAAAGTAGGCGGAATGACTTATGCCGTGACTGCGGTAGGAGAGTCGAACAATGTAAAAGCCACCTACTGCAAGGTTGAAGGCACTCCAGACCGTAAAAAAATCGAGGCAGCCAACAAGGCTGGATATGTGGGAGAGATCACAATCCCTGCGTCTGTGACTTTCCAGAATGTGGATTTCAACGTGACTGAGATGAGCGACAGCACATTCTATGGTGCGTCGGAACTTACTCTTGCCAGAATAATCGCACCGGTTGTTTCTTTGGGTGATTATGCTTTCTTCGACTGTACGAAACTTGAATCTGTCGACCTTCCGTCAACGCTTAAAAGACTGGGCACATATGCATTTGCTTATTGCAAGAGCATGCCGAGTGTGACTCTGCCTGACGGGCTTACGGATTTTGGCGAGGCACGCACATTCGCGTGGTGCTCAAAACTGAGTGAAATCAATTTCCCGGAGGGAGTTACGGCTTTGCCTGAATATTGCTTCTACGGAACAGGATTCTCTGGAATCAGATTGCCGTCGACTCTCCGTACTGTAGGCCAGAATCTTTTCCAGAGTTGCCCGTCGTTGCGTAAGGTGATTATTGAAGACGGACTTACGGAGATTTCTGACTATATGTTCAGCTCTTGCAGCAGTCTGGTTTCGGTAAAGATGCCTGACACTGCTACAAAAATCGGAAACTATGTTTTCCAGAATTGCACATCGTTGCGTATGCCGGTATTGCCTGCCGGACTTACTGAGGTGCCTAACTATATGTTCAGCAAGTGCAGCTCGATGGAATCAATCGAGCTTCCTGAAACGGTTACGAGCATTGGCAATTATGCATTTGAAAATTGCAGCAGCCTTGAATTTTCACTGCCTGCCGGCGTGACTAATTTGGGTAAAGGCGCGTTCAAGAATTGTAAGCTTATAAAGGAATTTACGATGCCTGCGGCGATGACTGAGATTCCTAATTCATTGTTTGCTGGTTGTGTGGGCCTTACTACTTTGAAAATCGGAAAAAGCGTGAATGCAATCAAGGGTTATGCCTTCGACGGCTGCAATATGCTTGCCAACATTGTTTATGCCGACGGTCAGACTGGAGTGAACCTCCCGTCGACATTGACATCGATTGAAGCGTATGCCTTCAGAGGGTGCAAAGCTGTCGGAACTTTAGTGCTTCCAGAGGCGTTGGCATCGTTGCCGAGCTACGTTTTTGAAAATGCTGGATTGAATAGGCTTGTTCTTCCTCAAAAGAAGATGAACTACAACAACACGAATTTGGTTTACGGATGTACGGGCATAAAGGTATACTCTCCTGTAACCGAGCCTGGAACGACTGGAAGTTATGCATGGCGAGTGAAGAATGGCTCACCTGCTACGTTTGCCGAAATTGTTGTCCCGACAGGATGCAAGAGTGCATACAGCGGTATTGACTATTGGGGAAAATCCAAATTGACAGAACTTCAGCTGGAAGAGATTCAGTTGGTTGAAGGCTCAGCGAAGAAAGTTGGTGGAAATCTTGTCCTTTCAGGCCGGATTGCCGGAACTTATGACGATGTTCGTGCGCCTGCCGCATTTACGCAGTTCAACGACGGTGTGTTGTTCAAGGGCAAGACTGTGAAAGTGGTCTGCAAAATGATGCCGAAAACGCTTGACATAGCCAAGGCTGCTTCGATGACGGAAACGACGGTTGGCGACGACGCTACGTTTACGGTTACCATGCCCGACACAGAGAATGCCGATATGTTGAGATTGATTGTTCAATACGAAGATAACGGATCAACATATACTGCAGGGTATCCGGAGATGATCAATGTCGAAAAGACGTTTGCTTTCACAGATGCGGAATATGACGCCCATTTCGATGAGTCGTTCACTCCGACGCTTGAGTTTTATAGCGATGCTTATTCGCTGGACAAGATTGAATTCTCATCGAGCAACACAAAAGTGGCAAGCGTGAACAAGCGCACCGGCGCGGTCAGCGTGAAGCGCGTTGAGGGCGACGCTGTGATTACAGCTGCGTTGAAGACCGACCCTGCTGTCAAGGCAACGATGACAGTGCATGCCGCGCTGCGCAATCCAGTTACCGGTTTTGTGCTTGGCAACGGCGACAAGACAATCAATCTTACATATCTCGACATCCTCGCTCTGTCGCCTACGGTAGAGCCTGCGAATGCCGATATTCAGACCTACGATGTCAGCGTAAGCGATCCTGAGGTGGCTACCACTTATGCTGCAAGGGCTTTCAACCCGTCGCGCAGTTTCTGGGAATTGATTACTCACAAGACAGGCACTGTCGACGTTACGTTCACATCACAGGACGGTTCCGGCGCATCGACGACTTATACGGTCAACGTGCTTGAGCCAAACCGCGAACCGCTTGCCGACAGTTATCAGAATGGTACGTTCTGGCTCAACGAGGATTGGTTCGGGCATTCTAACGGCTCAATCAACTATATTGCCGACAATGGCGAAATGAAATACCACGTTTATGAGTCGCAAAACAAATATGAGTCGTTTGGCTGCACGTCGCAGTACGGTATCATCTATGGCGACAAACTTATCGTGATGTCGAAGCAGGCGACCGATGGCGGCGACCCTCGCAAGGGTGGCGGACGTGTTGTGGTGGCTGATGCCAAGACGCTCAAAAAATTGGCTGCGTTCGACTATATCGGCGCAGACACCGACGGCGACGGCAACGGTGACGGTGACGGACGCGCGTGTGTCGGCGTTTCTGAAAACAAGGTTTATCTAGGATCGACAGCCGGCATTCAGGTGCTCGACACCCGTACGCTTACTTTGGGCGGAATGGTCGATGGTATTGCTTCCGGTGCGAACAAGTACAACGGACAGATTGGCGACATGGTTGCCATCGGCAAATATGCGTTTGCAATCCAGCAGGGTGTGGGTGTGCATGTCATAGACATCGCCACAGACAAGGTGGTCAAGACATTCCCGGTAGAAAGCAACGATGCTTCGGGCATAGGCTATCCTCAGGGCATCACTGTCACTGCCGACGGCAATGTGTGGGTTGCCACTACTGCCGGTGCCTCAAGTGGTTTGTGCACATTCCGTTGCATCGACCCGAGCACGCTCGACGTGACCGACAGTGTTGACCTTCCGGAGGGACAGCGTGTCACTTGCGGATGGGGTGCATGGCGCTCAACCAATTTCTTTGCTTCAAAGAGTGAAAACGCCATTTGGTATGGTGCCGGAGTTGAGGCTTCAATTGTTTCGGGCAACACGGGCTATTACAAGTGGACCGTAGGTTCCGACATTGCAGGAATCCAACCGGTGTTTGTGTTCCCAAACAATTTGGCGGGTGTTGACAGCAAAACGTTCCAGGCTCCTTATGCCGGTGTGCGCTACGACGACCGCAAGAATCAGCTGCTCGTGGCTGCAACCCATGGCGCTTCGTCAAACTATCGTTACAATTGGCTCCACTTTGTTGACTGCAAGACTGGCGACATCGTGAAAACAATCAAGCTGAAGGATTATTATTGGTTCCCTTCAATGCCGATTTTCCCCGATAAATATGCTCCAGAGTTCAGCGATCTCCCTGAGGTGAGTGTTGATTTGGCAAAGGATGGCGACATATTTACAATCGACCTTAAGGATTATGTGACCGACAAGGACAATATCGATGCGGCAATACGCTTGTCGATTGTAGGAGGCGACGCTGTCGCTGCCGACAACACGGTCTCTGACAAGAGACTGGTCAACGCTACGCTTGAAAATGGTGTGCTTACAATCACTCCGTTGATTGCCGGTCACGGTAACCTCAATGTAAAGGCGGAGTCAAACGGCAAGACCACTACGGTCAGCATTCCTTATGCTGTGGAGGATTCGGCTTCAGGCATTCACAATGTTGATGGCGCTGCCGGCACATTGTCGGTTTGCGACAATATTGTAACTGTGAAGAATATGGCAGGAACCACCTTCGCTGTCTATGACATGGCGGGTCGTGTTGTCGGTGCGTTTGTTGCCGATTCCGATTGCGCGCGCGTGGCATTGACGCTTCCGTCAGGAGTCTACGTCATTGCGGCAACCAGCGACAGCCATACACTGAAATTTTCAATCCAGTAAGTATTAATCAAGTGAGCTTGAGCGGTTGTTGACCGTTCGGGCTCACTTTTCAATGTGCTTTTTAAATGAAAATATTATCACGAGCAATAATCGTTGCGGCATTTGCCGCCGGAGTCTTGAATACAGTCAAGGCGTCGGAGACTGACTACACGAAAGGCATCATGATTGTCAACGAAGACTGGTATGGACACCAGAATTCAACGGTCAATTACTTGTTGCCCGATGATATCGACGGCGATTATTGGCGCTACCGGATTGTGCAGGCGGAGAATCCAGGAAAGGAATTGGGCTGCACGAATCAGTATGGTGCCATCTGGAACGGACGGATGTATCTGATTGCCAAACAGGAGAAAGATCCTGGGGCTTCTGTTGTGGGCGGACGCATTTCGGTGACCGACGCCAAGACAATGAAGCTCATCAAGCAGCTTCAGATTATCGACCCCTCGGGGAGGCAGTGCGACGGCCGTGCTTTCTGCGGAGTGACCGACAAAAAGGGGTATGTGTCGACGAGCAACGGCATCTGGGTGCTCAATCTTGAGACTCTTGAGATTGAACGTCAGGTGGAGGGTTCGGGCAACCCGAATCTCGGTGACGACGACAAGCCCAACACTGATTCCGGCAGTTCGTTGTATTATGGGCAGACGGGAACGATGGTTCTTGCCGGTGGAAAAGTCTTTGCCGTGCATCAGCAATATGGACTGCTGGTGGTCGACACGCAGACCGACAAGGTTGTCGATGTGCTCGACATGGGTATTGTCGATGATGTTGTTGAAGCGGAAACAGGCAAACGCCCAGCTTCGGGAATAGGCTCGACGATAGTGCGGTCGAAAGACGGCAATCTGTGGTATGCAGTAGCCAAAAACGTGCAGGGCATGGGAGCGACGTTGCCATATGTGGTCAAGGTCAATCCTACAACGTTGGAGCGCGAGGTGGTGCATATCGACGGCGAAGGAATGTATCCGCCGTCAAACTCCTGGTATGCATGGACTCCCGACCCGATGTGCGCGTCGCGGGTGACCAACAGCCTTTATTGGTGCGGCGGCGCCAACAGCTGGTTTACGACCTATTGCGTTTTCCGTTTCGATACCGACAGCCATAAGATTGAGAAAATCATCGATTTCTCTTCTGAGCCTGGCGATTGGCATATCTACGGATGCTCGCTTGGCATCCATCCGCAGACCGACGAGCTGTATGCTTCGGTGTTTCATCAGTTTCAGGACCAGACGTACGCCACACGGCGTTATACATCTGACGGAGTCCTTAAGAATGACTATCCGATGATTGCCAACTATTGGTTTCCATCGATGATTGTTTTTCCTACCGACCCATACAACAATCCGGGATATTCCTCGGTGTCGGTTCCTGCATCTGATGAGAATATTATGGTGAAAGTGGTCGACAGGTCGATTGTGGTCGACGGTTGTCATAATTTCCAAGTGTATTCGCTTGACGGCAAGATGTGTGGGTCTGAAAATCTTCAGCCGGGCATATATGTAGTCAGGGCGGATGGCACAACGCGGAAAGTAATCGTGAATTAGGATAAGTTTAGATAGTATTATAGTTTAGTTTTTAGCAGTTGAGGCGGAACGTCGGACGACGTGCCGCCTCAATTTGTTTTCAACAGGCTGTCGACAAAGGCGGTTGGCAAGTTGTTGGTAATTCTTGGAAGAAAGAAGTAGGCAGTTTCATTAAATCTTCCTACATTTGCCGTTGAAAAGAATGAAGTATGGAGAACGTTAACGATATAAAGAATTCCAAGGAATACAGTGATTTCCGTGAATACCAGGAATTCCGCAAATTCAAGGCGGAGCAATGGAAGTCGGCTCGAAGCAAGGCGCAGTTTACCGACGACGCGAAGATTCAGCCTCAGGACAAGGAGATTGAAGACGCGGTGCTTGGAGCGTTGATGCTTGAGCGCGATGCCTATGCCATTGTGTGCGACTTGTTGCGACCGGAGTCGTTCTACGACCCTGGAAACCAAAAAATTTATGCTGCAATCAACAAGCTCGGTGTGATGCAGCAACCCATCGACATGCTTACCGTCACGCAGCAGCTGCGTGCCGACGGCGCGCTCGACGATGTGGGCGGTCCGGTGCGCATTTCTGAATTGACATCCAATGTGGCTTCGGCGGCGCATATTGAATACCATGCGCGCATCGTGGCTCAGAAATTCTTGGCGCGCCGACTGATTTCGTTCTGCTCTGAGATAGAGAAAAAGTCGTTTGACGAGTCGTATGACATCGACGACCTTTTGCAGGAGGCTGAGGGTAAATTGTTTGAAATCTCGCAGGGCAACTTGAAGAAGGACTTCACGCAGATTGACCCTGTAATCAATTCTGCCATGGAGCAGATTGAGGCCGCCGGCAAGCGTGAAAGCGGCTTGAGCGGTCTGCAGACCGGTTTCCACAATCTTGACAAGCTGACGTCGGGATGGCAGAACTCCGACCTTATAATCATTGCCGCACGTCCGGCGATGGGAAAAACGGCGTTTGTGCTGTCGATGGCGAAGAATATGGCTGTCGACTACAACACTCCGGTGGCGATATTCTCGCTTGAAATGTCAAACCTTCAGCTGGTCAATCGTTTGATTTCAAACGTTTGCGAGATTGAGGGCGAGAAAATCAAGAGCGGACGTCTGAGCCGGCAGGAGTGGGAGCAGTTGAACTCGCGTGTGCGAAGCCTTTTCAGCGCGCCGCTTTATGTCGACGACTCTCCGTCTCTGTCAATCCTCGAGTTGCGCACGAAGGCGCGCCGTCTGGTGAAGGAGCATGGTGTGAAGATTATCATCATCGATTACCTTCAGCTGATGAACGCTACGGGTATGAAGTTCGGAAGCCGCGAACAGGAGGTGAGTATGATTTCACGAAGCCTCAAGCAGTTGGCCAAAGAGCTTAACATCCCGGTAATCGCACTGTCGCAGTTGAGCCGTAAGGTGGAGGAACGCAACGACGGCAACAAGCGTCCGCAGTTGAGCGACCTTCGTGAATCGGGTGCCATCGAGCAGGATGCAGATATTGTTTGCTTTATCCACCGTCCGGAATATTATACGCGTTCTACTACAGACGCTGAGAACAGGGATATCCGCGGCATGGCTGAGTTTATCGTGGCGAAGCACCGTAGCGGTTCGGTCGACGATATTGAAATGACGTTTGTCGCACGGTTCGCACGTTTCCAGAACCGTTCGGAGCCAATGCCGTTTGAGAAGGGTACGATGGCGTCGAAAATCAATGACGACCCGGGACCGCAGGAGGTCTACATTCCTGCGCCTGCCGACGGACAGCCGAATGCTGTCGACGCGTCGGCTATGGGGCTTGGCAATGATGCGCAGGGCGGACCGATGCCTGATTTCTTAAGTGAATAATTATGGGTTTCGGGGAAATAATGATTGCTGTGGCTTTTGCAGCAACCGCTGCTGTCGGTGGCGCCGCCGACAGTGTCATGCGCCGTCAGGCTGACGGTTTTCTGCAGGCGTTGCCCGACGGGTTGCAGCAGACACAGACTCTTGCCGTGGAGAAAGCCATTGCCGGCGACAATGCCGCTTTGATGGCTGTGCGCAATTCGCGGAACACGCGTCAGACGCTGTCGGAAAATGTCGGTGTGAGGCTGTTGTCGGAGTCGTTGCGGCTTTATGAGCCGAGCGGTGTCGACGGGAGGTTGCCGTTGCTGGTTTATTTCCATGGCGGCGGCTGGACTTTCGGCAGTCTGAACAGCTGTGCGCGGTTTTGCGACGCGGTGGCGGCTATGGGTGGCGTGAAGGTGCTTGCCGTTGACTATCGGCTTGCTCCTGAACATCCGTTCCCGTGCGGACTGCACGACTGCTGCGATGCGGTGGCATACGCCCGCGACAATGCCGCTTTGTTGGGCATAGACGCATCGCGCATCAGCGCAGGAGGCGACAGCTCGGGCGGCAATCTTGCTCTTGCCGTGGCTCTTTCCGATGAATGCCGTGGCGCGTTGGAGTCGCTTGTGCTTTTTTATCCGGTCACTAAGGCTTTTGCCGACGGCTCGGAGTCGTGGCGTAAATATGGCAGCGGCTACGGGCTCGATGCGGATTTGATGGAGGCGTTCAACCGCGCCTATCTTGGCGGAACGGATTCGGAAAACCATGCCGTCAGTGTGGGATTGTGCAGCGGGGAGCAACTGAGACGTCTGCCGCGCACTCTTCTTGTCGCTGCCGGACGCGACATCCTTAGAGACCAGGGCTGCGAACTGGCTGAAAAATCAGGCGGACGGATTGAAAGAGTGGAATTTCCTGACGCCGTGCATCTTTTCATCACAGTGCCCGGACAGGATGAGGCTTTCCGGAAGGCTGTCGATTTGACGTATGAATTTATAACACAGAAACAATGATAAAACAAACCGTATTAAAACTGTCTCCAAAGCGGAGAGGATGCCATTTGATCACTTCTGAAATTATGAGCGGCATCCCGCAGCAGCTGCCCGAGACCGGGTTGCTGAATCTATTTGTGCAGCACACTTCCTGCGCGCTTACAATCAATGAGAATGCCGACCCCGACGTGCGTGGCGACATGGCGCGCATCATGGATTGCCTTGTGTGTGAGGGTGAGCCATATTACGAGCATACGCTTGAGGGGCTCGACGATATGCCAGCCCATGCCAAGTCGTCGCTTTTCGGTGTGAGCATTACGATTCCAATCTCCGCACATCGCCTTGCTCTCGGCACGTGGCAGGGCATCTACCTCTGCGAATTCCGCGATTCCGGCGGCAGCCGAAGCATCGTGGCTACCGTGATGGGAGAATAAAAAAACGCAAAAAACGCCTGCAAATCGATGATTGCGGGCGTTTCTTATGAGATTGCGTCTGAATATTAGCACTTTGCGCCTTTTGCGCCCTTCACGCCTCCACCGAGGCTGAAGATGTTCTGGTCAAAGTTGGTTGTTTTTTGGCCTTGTTCGCGTTTGCGCTTCAGAGCCAGCTGCACGAGGCGGTCCATCAGTTCGTCAAACTTGATTCCTGTGGCCTCCCACAGATAGAACGACAGAGACCCAGGGATTGTGTTGATTTCGTTGACAAAAACATTGTTGGTGCTGGCGTCGACCATAAAGTCAACACGGCTCACGCCGTGGCACGACAATACGCGGAATGTTTCTTTGGCGAGGAATTGGATGCGCTCCGTGATGTCTTTCGGCAGGTCGGCAGGGATGCGCTTGTCGGAAGCCTGCATGCCTTTCGCGCCCTTTGTTCCTCCTTTATACTTGTCGTCGTAGCTCAGGAACGCGCCGGTTTTGATAGGCTCTTCAAGAATCGACGGCTGGCAGTCGTCGCAGTCGCCGAGCACTGAGCAGTTTATTTCCTTGAGGTTCTCCACCATGTCCTCCACGATGATGCGTGTGGAGTATTGTTGTGCGGTCTCAACGCTGTCGAGCAATTCCTCGCGTGTCTTTGCACAGCTGATTCCCACGCTTGATCCGAGGTTGGCAGGTTTCACGATTACAGGATAGCCGATTCGCTCTTCCACTTTCTTCACCAACTCGTCTTTCTCGCGGTACCATTGCTTGTCGGTAAACCATACGTAGTCAACCACAGGGATGTCGCAGTCCTTGAGAATCATCTTCATTGTCACCTTGTCCATACCGTTGGCCGACGACACTGTGTTGCAGCCGGCGTAAGGCACGCCGATGGTCTCGAGCACGCCCTCAAAGATGCCGTCCTCGCCGTTTGTGCCGTGAAGCACAGGGATGACCACGTCGATGGCTGCATAGACGTTGTGTCCGCCGAAAAGTTTTGTCTTTGCGCGGTAGAGGTTGAAGTCGCCGAACTCAGGACGCATGTAGACTTCTTCGCATTTTTCTACAAGGGCCTTCATGTCGCGGTAGTTCTTTACGTCGAAAAGTGCGTCGCCGGTCACCCAACGGCCCTGCTTCGTGATGTATACTGGTATGACGTTGTATTTGTCGCGGTTCATTGCGTGCATTGCCTGTGAGGCGGAAATCACGGAAATCTCATGTTCAACGGAGCGACCTCCGAAGAATACAGCAACAGTTGTTTTCATTTTCTTTTTGTATTGTTATGGGTTGTTTTATTGATTGCTTATTTGAAGGTGTCGGGCAGGTCGTTCTCGTAGAGCACGGTGTCGCCCATTTGCAGCAGCGAGGCAAGACGTTGCTGAGCCTCGGCAAACGAGTCGACCACAATCAGGTTGTCGTCGTTGAACGAGCCTGATTTCTTTATGCCCGCCACAATGGCGTCGCGGTTGTATTGCCCTACGACGATTGCCACATCCACCGTTTCCGCTATGTGCTCGCCGAACGCCTCGTTGAGAGCCTGCTGGCGGTCGCCGAGCTCAATCATTCCCGGCGTTACCACGATGCGCTTGCCGCGGGTCATTCTGGCAAGCACGTCGAGAGCCATCCGCGATCCGTGAGGGTTGGAGTTGAACGCATCGTCGATGATTGTCACTCCGCCTGGAGTGCGCTTCATGTTGAGGCGGTGCTCCACTTGCTCAATCTGGCTTACGGCATAGCGGATTTTGTCGGATGGCACACCCAGTTTCATCGCCATGATAACGGCGGCGAGAAGATTGGAGATGTTGCATTCGCCCACAAGACGCGTTTCGAGCGACATCACGGTGCCGCCTTTTTTGTCTGCCACGTCGAAGCGGGTGCCGTGTTCCGAATATTCAATGTTGCGCGCGGTGTAGTCGGCGTTTGCGGTGGCTTGTACGGCATAGCGCAGGCACGAAGTGTTGTCAACTTCGCGATTGGCCACGTATGGGAAGTCATCGTTGACCACGCAGAAGCCGTCGGCAGGGAGAGCGTCGGCAAGCTCGAACTTTGTGCGTTGCACATTCTCTATCGATTTGAACGATTCCATGTGCTGCTCGCCCACAGCGGTTATTATGCCGTATTGCGGATGCACGATGTCGCAGATTTCCTTGATGTCGCCGCGTTGCTTGGCGCCCATCTCGCAGATGAAAATTTCGGTGTACGGCTTCAGCATCTCGCGGATGGTGCGGGTCACGCCCATCGGAGTGTTGAAGCTGCCTGGAGTCATCACCACGTTGAACTGTTCGCTAAGGATGCGGTTCAGATAATGCTTGGTGCTTGTCTTGCCGTAACTGCCCGTGATGCCGACCACCTTCAGCGACGGCATTTCGCCGATGATGCGGCGCGCGTCGTTGACATAGCTGTTGTTGATTGACTTCTCGACAGGCTGCATCGCTGCGTTGCACAGGGCGAGCACGCCCCACGAAAGCACAGCCATCGCTGTGAGCGCAGCCCCTGCGGCGGTGATGTTGATGCCGGCATCGGCATGTGGTGAGCACGACAGTGCCGCCACAACCAGCGTGGCGACAATCATAGCCGAGAGCAGACGCCACACGCGTTTGGTCATCACCAGCGGCTTTTTATATTTCTTTTTGAGCAGGATTGCTGCCTTGATTGCAAAAACAATGATTGCAATCGGCAGAGTCACCACCTTTGGAAACATCGAGACGAGAAGCAGGAACACCGCAAGGTCGGAGATTCTCGACATCGAAGCATAGTCCTTGCTCATGCGCCACCACTTGAAGTAGCGATCGTTGCGGTAAGAGTTCTGCTGCATCATCTGCAGGTCGAACTTGTAAACCTGCAACAGGTAGAAAGCGGTTGTTGCCACCATTACGGCGGCGAGGATAGTCACGGTCAATTCCATTACTTTATAGTTTTGTCTTTATCTAAGAAACTGTTGATTACGGCTGCAAACTGATATGGATTCTCGAGGAAACTGTAATGTCCCACGCCGGGAAACTCCACCAGTCCGGCATCCGGTATTAGCCGTTCCATCTTGTGGGCGTCAGAGATAGGAGTGGCAGTGTCGGCGGTGCCCCATACGAGCAGTGTCGGGCAGCTGATTTTAGGCAATGCCCATGTCAAATCTTCATTGACCACCTTGCTCAGAATCTGGCGCATACGCACCGATGCGTTTGAATAGTCGCTCGACCCCACGCGTTTGCGGTAGCGGTTGAGCATTTCCTCGCCCTTTGTTTTGCCAAGAAGCAGCGGCAGGGCGTGTTTCACCGTCTTGTAGGTGTAAACCTTGATGTAGTATTTCATTGAGTGGCGCGGCTTTATGCCTGCGGCATCGACAAGGATCAGTTTGCGCACCTTGTTGCGCGACGACAATAGGATGCCTACGCGTCCGCCGAACGAATGCCCGAGCAGTATAGGGTTTTCGATGTTCTCTTTTTTCAGAAACTCCTCTGTCAGGCGGGTGTAGTCCTCTATGCCCCAGACTGTTTGTGGCTCAGTGCTTTTGCCGAAGCCGGGGAAGTCCACATTGTAGACTTTAAAATATGGCACAAGCAGCTTCTCGATGCTTGCCAGCGTTGTACGGTTGCAACCCCATCCGTGCATCAGCACCACAGGAATGCCCTCTCCCTCAACGCTATAGTTGAAGTTGACTCCGTTAATTTCAATTTGTTTTTCCATTTTCGCGAAATATCATTGCAAAGATAGTGCAAGCCGAGCGAAAAACATTCAAACTTGTTTGAAAATGTTTTTCCGAGGCGCCGCCTATTTTATTCAACAGATAGTGCAAATCGAGAGCAGAGCATTCAAACTTGTTTTAACTTTTACGCAAAAAACGCGGTTTTTGTTGATGTTTGCTTAAAAAAAGATATAAATTCGCTTGAAAAATTTTAAAAAAACAATTATATTGCGCTCGAAAAATATAAAATGAAAAATTACAATCCAATTATTAATAACCCAAACCTAAAAATTATGAAAAAACTATTATCGAGCGCATTGCTTCTGTTGGCAAAAGATGCAGTCCATGGAATTATCAGGTTGAATAAACAATAAGCATTATGAAACGGATATGTATATTGCTGTTGTCTGCAGTTTTGGCGGCTACGGCGGTGGGGCAGACTGTGGCTGGTCGAGTTGTCGACGATGAGAGCGGAGAAGCCCTGCCTTCGGCAAGCGTTTATGCCAAGTCGTTGGCGAAAGGCACATCAACCGATTCTGATGGACGCTTTGAAATGGCAATCCCGGAAGGGAAGACGGTTGATTTGCGGATAAGCTATGTGGGATCAATAGTTCGTTAAAATTTGAGTATATGGCTACGCGGCCTTAGGCTGCCAGCCAA
>ENA-ORTB01000600-ORTB01000600.1-human-gut-metagenome-genome-assembly--contig:-NODE-600-length-47876-cov-3.238577_pt1 | contig 47876 bp, 48 predicted proteins | sample MGYA00241905_ERZ509174 | MGnify/ENA primary metagenome ERZ509174 (study PRJEB26280, sample SAMEA2338851) | human gut metagenome | biome: human gut; feature: human-associated habitat; material: faeces... | reverse complement strand
GTGAAAAATCTGACATGGCAAAATCCTGAGCAACTTTTTGTTGCTCAGGTACTTAAAAAGTTATATTTGTAATAGTGTTGCGGAATTAAGGAAAAATAAATATACCGGTTCTATAAGGTAATCATATAATCCCGAAAGACTGCGGACAACCACAACCTTTCGGGATTTTTTCAAAGGCATATGGGAAAACAAAACGGAATATCGTTGCGGATAAAAATTATATCAGGTTATCTTATTTTATTGGCGGTCATAGGCAGTATGGTCGCCATTTTATTGCATGAGCGCAAGCGAATAAAAGAGATAAAAACCGAATCCGCCGAGATACGGCAAGTGCGCCGTGACATCAACGCCGCTCACCGCCATATCACACAGCTTGCCACCCTTGGCGAGAGCGTCATCGGTTGGGAGAAAGCCGACAGCACCCGTTACCACGCACTCCGTCTGCGTACCGACAGCCTGCTGCTAACCTTGAAGCCCCACTGCACGGCGTATGTGCGTCCGACACAGATTGATACCTTGCGTAGTCTCTTGGCGGAAAAGGAAAACCATCTGTTGCACCTAACGGAAATTCTCGCCCACCGGAATGAGGCGGACAGCCTCTTGGCGAACCATCTGCCCAAAGTAGCAAGGCGTGCCACACATATACGTACCGTTACACACAAAAAAGATGGGATAGCCGGAGTCTTCGGTGGAAAGAAGACGGTACACATATTACCGTCTGCAAAGGAACTATACGCCTTTAGCGACAGTCTGATAGCCATGCAACAGGCACAGTCAGCAGAAATGGAGGTTTATACGGACAGCCTCCGCACCCGCAACCGGACACTTAACCGTGAATTATCTCAATTGATCAACAATCTCGACGAACAGGCACAGACTGCCTTCTCACAAAGAGAGTTAAAAATGGCAGAAGCAGAGAAAATGTCGTTCTTTTTAATGACAGGAGTAATCGGCATGGCCATTATCCTGCTCATCATTTCGCACCTTATCATCATGCGTGACCTTAACCGCAGGGAAAGGGACAAGGCAGAACTGGAGGATACGGCAGCACAAAACCGTACACTCTCCGACATGCGCAAGAAAATAATCATCACACTTTCCCATGACATACGAGGACCTCTGAATGCCATCAGTGGCAGTGCTGAACTGGCCATGGATACTCGTGACCGGAAACGCCGCAATGCCTATCTTGGAAACATCCTTGAATCATCCCGTCATATCACCCGGCTTGCCAACAGTCTGCTCGACCTCTCCCGTCTGGACGATGCTAAAGAAACCCTAAACGAAATTCCGTTCCATCTTGAATCCTTTCTGGAAAGTATCGCTGAAGAATACACACGCAAGGCGAACGACAAAGGACTGATGTTTGACAAGGCTTTTATGGGTTGCGGCATCACCGCCCTTGGCGATGCAGATCGCATAAGGCAGATAGTGGTCAACATTCTGGAAAATGCTGTAAAATTCACCCGTACAGGTTATATCAAGTTTCTGGCAAGTCATGAAGATGGTACTCTTTCTGTACAGGTCAAAGATACGGGGATAGGAATGGACGAGAACACGACACAACGCATTTTCCAGCCCTTTGAACGGGCTGCTCCGGATTTGGATTCAGAAGGCTTCGGACTGGGACTTTCCATTACGAAAGGGCTGGTGAACCTGTTCGGAGGAAGACTCTCTGTTTCGAGCCAGGTCGGTAAAGGCAGCGAATTCAAGGTGGAAATTCCGCTTAGGCAGACCAATGAGCCTGCAAAAGACAATTCCCAACCGGATGCAGGAAGTCTCAGACTTCCGCGACGGGTTCTTGTAGTCGATGACGATCCTATACAATTGCGCAACACCGTTGAAATGATGGAACGAAACGGTATCTCATGCCGAGCCTGTATCAATGCACAGGAAGTGGTCAAAGCATTGAGAACCGGAGAATACGACCTGTTGCTGACCGATATACAGATGCGTGGTACGGGAGGTTTTGACCTGTTGCATCTGCTACGCCTTTCCAACATAGGAAATTCACGGACAATTCCCATAGCTGCAATGACCGCCCGTAACGACGGCGATGCAGACCGCTATATTCAAGCCGGATTTGCCGGCTGTATCCACAAACCGTTCTATACAAGAGACCTGCTCGAATTTCTCTCGTCACTCATTGGACAGGACAGAACTATGGACAATCATTCTCCAGATTTCGAGGCTCTGTATGTCACTACAGGAGACGAACGCTGGACTTTGGAGACTCTTATAGAGGAATCCAATAGGAACAGTTCTGACTTGCTGGATTCTTTGAGTCAGGAAAAGCCCGACCGGAAGCGGATATGGGAAACTCTGCACAGGATGTACCCGATGTGGGAGCAATTGGGAATAGCCCATGAGCTGGAACCGTACAGCTATGAACATTATGCGGAAGATACGGATGAGCCAACATTCCGCAATGATGTGGAAAGAATTGTCAGAAGAATAGACCGGCTGATATCTGAGACAAAAAGCCGATTATCGGAAATGGACGGACATAATTAAATGAAAACATGAATGAAATACAGAATACTGATAGTTGAAGACAACATCATGCTTGCCGGGCAACAGAAAAAATGGTTGGAAAAATCCGGTTATGAAGCAGAGATAACAATAGATGAACCAGGGGCACGAAAACTGCTCAAGAAAGAAAGTTTCGACCTCGTGCTGTCCGACGTACGCCTGCCGGAAGGGGACGGTATATCTTTGCTCGAATGGATGCGGAAGGAACGGATGGATATTCCTTTCATTATCATGACAGGATATGCCTCGGTACCGGGTGCTGTGCAAGCCATAAAACTGGGAGCCAAAGACTATCTGGCCAAACCGGTACAAATGGACGAACTACAGAGACAACTGAAAGACATTTTCCACCCTCGTTCCGTAATATGTGACAAGGACAAGGGCTTGCTACCAAGAAACAGCCTTCAGATGAAAGAAATCGAACATCTGGTCAATACTGTTGCGCCGTTTGATATTTCGGTACTCATACTTGGTCCGAACGGCGCAGGAAAAGAATCGGTGGCACAACGTATCCACTATATAGGAGAACGGAGGAATATGCCGTTTGTCGCCGTGAATTGTGGGGTCATACCCAAGGAACTCGCACCTTCACTCTTCTTCGGACACATAAAAGGTACATTTACCGGTGCCGACACCAATAAGGACGGGTATTTTGAAATGGCGAAAGGCGGCACCCTTTTCCTTGACGAGATAGGTACATTGTCTGTTGAAGTCCAGGCTATGCTCTTACGAGTGCTTCAGGAAGGTACATACATTCCAATAGGTAGCAACAGGGAAAAACGGGCTGATGTCAGGATTGTAGCCGCTACAAACGAGGACCTCCAACTTGCCATACAGGAAAAACGGTTCAGGGAAGACCTATACCACCGGTTATGCGAATTCGAGATTGTCATGCCTTCCCTGCACGAATGTCCTGAAGATATCCTGCCGTTGGCAAACCATTTCAGGAAAAAATTTTCCGGAGAACTGAAAAGACCAACCGAGGGATTCAGCCCTGAAGCGGAACAACTGCTTCTCTCTTACCATTGGCCGGGAAATGTGCGGGAACTGCATAACAGAATAAGAAGGGCGGTACTCATGGCAAAACAGCCGCTCATTAAAACAACCGATCTGAACATTAAAATGGAAGCGGCAACTGAGGAGATCAATCTTTTCCCCGAAAACGATGCGGAAGAGAAACGCTCGATAGTCCAGGCATTGAAAATCACCCACGGGAATCGCAAACATGCCGCAGCCATGCTGCATATCGACCCGTCCACGCTATACCGTAAGATGAAAAAATACGGGTTGAACAGAAAATAACAGGTATTCTATATGCTTGTTCGGAATAAAATGCCTACATTTGTAAATGATCGGAAGTCCTGCCATGCAGGACAGACGGTCAAAACATAAGAAAAGAATATCGGCATTGCTTGGAGCCTTGCCGAATGTTACAACATAAGTCGCAAGACGTCTCAGGTAGAAATCTGGTAAATTTCAAATTGTAGAGACTATTGCGTGTAGCTTATGCTATGTCTTATAGCGTGAGCTCATGCATGATTCTACAATGGGCTTACCAGAGCCTCTACCTGATAGTGCGTGAGTTTCACGCTTCTTATTTGAAGGAAAAGGTATGGCAAGGTTACGGGTTCTGATAGCAATGACATTAGACGGCTCCATTCCGGCGGAGGACGATCCGTTGCGACAATGGCTGAGAGACGATAAGGACGGATTTTCATATGGACGCGGTAAAAGTACCCGCCGGCTATATCCGGGTTATCCGCTTGTGGATTTCATGTGCGAGAAAGATATGTCAGCCCCATCAGTCCTTTATCAAGCCGAAATACATGACGAGGAAAGCATAGAACTCCTGCGTGGCCTCTCACTTTATCATCTTATTGACGAGATAATCATCTTCCTGTTTCCCTCCACCCGTCCAGACTACAAATCCGTCTCAAAGCATATACCACAGGGTGAATGGAAAATCGTAAATACCAAAACATTCAAAAACGGAATTTGCCGCTTGATTTATTGCAAAACATTGCAATAAGGTATTGCGACATATTGCATTTGCAATACTTCCATCAGTCTCGTTTTTATGGGGCTGATTTTTTATTTCTCTATTATTCAGCGACTTGCCATGTTTTTATGTGGCAATATGCTCCATTGGTCCATGTTTTGGCCTATATCATAATGAAACCTGTTGCGCAACACGGTGTAAAAAATGGAATTATTACACTAAAAACAGAATTCATTATGATACAGATAGACAGGGAGACATTCCAGATGATGCTCCACCAGATAATGGAACGGTTTGACAGGATAGATGACAGACTGAACCGCATGAACAGGCAGACGGCCGCCCTTGAGGGTGACAAACTGCTCGACAACCAGGATATGTGCGAACTCCTTGGCGTTACGAAACGTACCCTTGCACGCTACCGCCAGAAGAAGCTCGTCACATACTACATGATTGACGGGCGTACCTACTACAAGGCTTCGGAAGTCCAGGACTTCCTGAACAGGAAGGGGAAGGTGCTGCCGGCGAGAATAAAAAAAGAACTCGGTCTTCAACCCTAATAAAATGACGGTATGGAAATTATATGTATGGAAAAACAGACCTTTGACGAATTGGTTGTCCGTCTCAGCATGATCGAGAAAAAAGTCACCGGTATATGTAGTCAGACCAAAGACGCGGGACTGAAAAAATGGATGGACAATCAGGAGGTATGCGGGATTCTCCGAATATCCAAGAGAACACTTCAGGTATATCGCGAGAAAGGACTGTTGCCTTTCACCCGGATCAAGAACAAGTTTTTCTACAAACCGGAAGATGTACAAAGCCTGTTGGAATCAAGTTATCACCCACAAAAAAGAAAGCCATGAGTTACAATCTTATAAACAGAAAAGACCCGAGAATTGATACTATTTTCAAAGGGCTGGAAAACATGGAGCGCATGATAGACGCAATACGGACGGCTCCGAGACCCGCATTCCACGGTGATTATTTCCTCACGGACGAGGAACTTTCAAAACTGTTGAAAGTAAGCCGGCGTACCTTGCAGGAATACCGGACCCTCAGTGTGATACCTTACTACCTTATACAAGGGAAAGCCCTTTACAAAGAATCGGACATAAAGAAAGTTCTTGACGACGCATATAAAAGATGCAGGGAAGAACAGCGATGGGTATAAAACGAAGCTAAAGAAACGGCCTCTTTACAAGGTCGTTTCTTTGTTGTCGGACAATTGGTATCCGAATTTCCTTCTCCGTTTCCTGACAATAACCTCTTCTTCGTACAAGCCAAAAGTTCGATCCATTCCGGCTGCTTTCAGCCGTTTCATGTCCTCGTCCACTTTCCTGTCAGTCACTTTGGCATAAAGCTGCGTGGTCTCAATACGCATGTGCCCCATCATTTTGCCGACTGTCTCGATCGGAACACCCAATGAAAGGGTTATATGGGTTCCGAAATTGTGTCGTGCCTTATGAAATGTAAGTTCAAATCCGTAAACTTCACCCAACTGGTGGGCGAGCATAATGAAATACGTACGACTATACAGATTGAAGACCTTGTCATCCTTTCTCTGTTCCCGATATTTCTCTATTATCTTCAACGGAATATCCAGCAATCGGACAGAAGACAGTGTTCCTGTTTTCTGGCGGTGGATATGAATCCACCATGAACCGTCTTCAGATTGGGTAATATCATTTACCCTCAGTTTTTTCAAATCCGTATAGGCAAGTCCGGTAAAAGTGGAGAAGATGAACATATCCCTTACAAACTGAAGCTGTGGCTTCTCGACAGGTGTTGTAAGCAGCGTCTTCAGATCTTCCAGCTTCAGATGACGACTTTTCCGTTTGGGCAGTTCAGGATGAAGGCGACAATACGGATCACGGCGGATTGTTCCCTGGCTGACAGCCCGCATGGTCATCTTCTTCAGCCTGTAAAGATGTTCATGCACGCTCTTCGGGCTTAAATTCCTGTCCGTCCTGAGAAAAAGTTCAAAGTCATCGTAGAACACACGGTCAAGACTACGTAGCAGTACATCCTCTACGCCGCGTTTTTCCTGCACGAAAGCCGAAAGGTGCTTATATGAACGTAAGTAGGAATCATAACTCTCCTTTATACGATCCACACCGATACGCTTCTTGAACTCCTCGTTATGCTCTCTGAAAAGAGCCAGCAGAGTTAGCGGTTTCTGACCGACTCCCATCACGGCATTCTTTACCTGCTCTGCCGTAATAAATCCCAGACTGTTCTTAATCCGCCTATAATGCTCCTTGATTTCTTTGGTCAGATCATCAATAGCCCGGTTGACGGTAATGGCATTCTCACTGCGGCCGTCAGCCCGTCCTTTTTCAGGATTCCAGATGGCCGGATTGACGGATACTTTCGTTCCTATCTGTTCCCATTTGGCATCTATGCTTATCTTGCACAGCAACTGGCACGTTCCATCCTTACGGACTTTGGTGCGGTTTATATAAAACAGTATCGCAAATGTACTGCGACGTTTGATTTCCATATTGTCAGTATTTCTTTTCATAATCCTATTTTTTGCCATTGTCAAATAACTACAGAAAACCGCTCAGCAATTATTTTATCCAATGCTTTCGTATCTGTATCTATCTTATTGTCTGTCACCTTTGCGTAATGCTGTGTGGTCTCAATACGACTGTGCCCCAACATCTTGCTGACCGTTTCAAGCGGTACGCCATGGGAAAGTGTAATTTCTGTCGCATAGGTATGACGGGCGGTGTGGAAGACCAGCTTACGTCCTATACCGCAAATTTCGGCGATGCGTTTCAGATAACGATTCAATGAACTGTTGGAATACATGGGGAGAAGCTTTCCTTCAGGAGCCATATCGCGGTATTTTTCAATAATATGGAACGGCAGTTCCATAAGCGGTATTTCAAAATCTACACCGGTTTTCTTGCGAGAACTCCTGATCCACCAGGTACCATCTTCCGCGAGAGAAAGGTTTTCATTTGTCAGCAGACACATGTCGCTATAGGGAATACCCGTATAACAGGAAAACAGGAACATATCTCTCACATGATAAAGAATCTGATCATGGAGAGGTGTTGTCATAATCCTATTCAATTCTTCGGAGGTGAGATATTTCTGTTCCGGTTTCGGATGTACCGGTTCATATCCGACAAACGGGAATACTGTTATTATACCGTCAGCAATAGCTTCTCCGACAATTGTTTTCAGTTGGACGGTAAGATTGACTATTGTGCCTGAAGCCAGACAACATTCCGTACGTAGATACAAGTCATATTTTTCAATGAAGGAACGGTCCAATGCGGCAAAAGGGATATCTGACAGCTTATATTGCATCTGTAAAAAACGTACCAGATGATTGTAGGAATTGCAGTAAGCCCTCAATGTCTTTTCCGTACGATTGATCCCAACGCGTTTCTCGAAATTTCTAATGAAAAGTCTGAAATAGCTTAATAGGGTTTCCTGTTCCGAAGCCATACCCAAAAGTTGATGCTTTACATCCTCTGCTGTTACATCCTCACGGATTGCAGATTGTTCCGCATAGATGCCGAGCGCGGCAGCACGTATTTCATCCAGTCTGTTGTTTATGTCTCTTGCCGCAACACTTTTTCCACACGCCCGTCCGGATGACCACAATGACTGTGGCACACGAAACTTGACACTGAATGCTGTTTCAGAGTGCTTGCCGACAATAAGCCGTGCCATCACGGGACAGTTTCCCCTGGCATCCGCCTCGCTCTTTTTAAGGTAGAACGAAACCTTTACATCTGTCTGATTCATAATCTGTTCCATTGTTTGCAAAATTAACAGAGACAGAGTTAATCATCGGCATGTAAAATATCGTCAGACATCGACAAAGCTATCACCATTGACTTCCGGAACCTATATTTTTCATATCTCAAAAAAAATAAGTACCTTCGCTAAGCCAAAATGATGAAACTGCGTTCTTTACGGTCGGAGCAGAAAGGATTTTCAAACAAATCCATACAACTGGAATGGGCAACGGATAGGTAGCAATTTTTTCGCTTAACTATTCAAAAAACGGCTTCAAAGCACACATTTACAAATGCGGAATAATGCTGCGTATCTCCCTGAAAGCCCAATAGTTTACATTATTCTTCCTAAATCCATCCGAAATCGGGCGAGTTTGACTATTTATGAACTCATATAGTTCTTTGGGCAAATCTTCTTTTCTTCCTGCACAAGTGATATAGGTGAAAGAATCCATAGCTACACCATTCATAGGGTAACGCTCCGTGGTTTTCTTTTTCTCATTGCGTCCAGTAGATCTGTTATACACCTCATACTCTCTTGTTACAAGTTTCACACAACTCCAAGGGGCTTCAAAACTGCATTGATAATAATAAACAGGGATATAATAGGGCTTAACATCATCCACTTTACAATTTTGGAAGAAGTCTTTAGGCAAATTTTCTTTTTCCGTCAGTTGATAAAGCATCTTTTGAACGGCATCTTCTTCTGACGTTTGAAATTCAAAGATGCGCTTCTCTTCATCTGAGTCAGAATCAGATTTCTTTTTACGCTTTGGTTTAGGCATAGGAATCTTAGTTCCGCAATACTCACAGAATCTACCTGCTGTGCCTTCTGCACCACAATTCGGACAAATCGCTTTGGTATTCATAAAACTATCCTTGTTTATTATATCCGACTTCAAATTTTATTTGCCTGTAATCTTATCCTTTAATAATAGCATTGCTCCCTTTGCGAAGTCCTTAGCACCAAAAGTATTGTTCTTCTTATATTCCTTTTGCGCCTTGGCCTTGCTTTGATAGGAATTTATATCTATTGTAACAGGCACATCTTTAGGGACTGATAGAATGTCTGTAGCCACATTACACAAGAAATTTGTTGCTGCTCTCGTATCGTCATCAAACGAAAGGACTATCCTTGCATATTCTTTGTCGTATCTATCCAATCCCTTTTCTAAGGCGTATGAAACACTCTTTTCCGTAGCAAATTTTGCGACCTTATTCAAATCTGCTTGCCAATCCTTAATGATTATGAAAATTTGAGGTTTACCACTGTTCACCTTCTCTTCAAACAATGGCATCCATTCGTTATATTTGCTGAATACTACATTACATATACCAAATGAATTTATCCCCAATCGCGGGTCATCGTCAGTCATTTTCTCTTCATCAGCAGGGTCTATCTTATCCAAATCCAATGCCATAAGGAATGTTACCTCATTCTTAGGCTCTGTATTCTGCATAGTGATAAACTCTTTAAAGTGTGATAATATAGTATCGTAATATGATACTCCGTCAGGTGATTCTATTGTTGTACGGGCATCAAACAATTCATATCTTACGCCCATCTCATTCGCTGTTTCCGTTGGTTGGATAGGATTCTGTGCTTTTTCTTCAGTTGCTGCAACAATATCATCCTTGCTCTTATCTTGGAGAAACTGTTTGCCACATACCTCACATTCTTTGGCAAGTGCAGGCATTTGACTGTGGCAATAAGGGCAGAGTTTGGTGCATAAGCGTAGTATGCTCTGAATGTCCTCACTTAAATCTCCATTATTCGCATTGTCCCTTAATTGGCCGAAAAAAGATTTGCTTTCACCTTTGGGTATAAATTTCCCCCTAAGTTTTAGAGAGTTTTCATCAAATTTGAAAACAGAACTTTCATAACCTTTCTTTATGGCTCGCTCATTATACTTTTGCACCATCTTTTCAAGTTTGTCTTTTGCGTCTAATGGTACGTCCCATTCATGACTTTCGCTTGAAATATATTCCTGCGTTTCAAGCACTCCCATTAAGTTATCTTTGCCCATAGCTCACTTAATTTTGTTGGATATTATATTGGTTATGAATAAGAATATTATTTGAAAAGCTACAAGAAGTATGAGTGCTATCATTGCCCAATTATCCTTTATTCTGTCAGGGGAAAAGGCGGATAGCATAAATTCTATGAATCCCAATGCAGGGTATATCACATACAAAGATGCTTTGAAACCATCCTTTAACGAAAGTATGCCTATCAACAACATAAATATGCCCGTGAGTACAATGATACTGCTACTGATAAGCACATTCACCCATTCGTATGCGCTTAGCACAATTCCGAATAAAAGGTTTGCCAACAGAAGTACCAAACAACTGAAAATGATTATTCTCTTCATATCCGTGTGATTTATAAAGATGGTAGTGGTGGAGGACATTCATTCTCAAACAAATGCCTGAAATCTTCCATATCTGAAATTTTCACCCATGATTTCATACCTTTCTTCCAAACAAGAGTATCAGCATCGATTTCGTTGGATGAATATCTTTGACAGACAGAATCAAATTCCATAGGGCCTACCTGTTTGCCTTGTATGCCCAAATAATAAACTGTCGTTTTAGGCAACGGAGGTGGCACATCATCCGTTGCTAAACTTTTTGAAAAAGTATTTGCAGCCATAGTACCGACTGCACCTCCGATTCCGACACCTGCGCCAAGTCCAAGTGCAGCATTCATTGCGCCTCCGCTTTCATTTTCTGCTGCTGCGTCCAAAACATCAAAGGAACGGGAAAGTCGATAGTTCTTCTCACCCATAATCTTGATTTCCGCTGCTGCATCCTTGGCATCTTTCAGATTTAAGAAACTTGGGTCATCCTCTTTTACTGTAATGGATATGATATTGAACATTTCTATGCCTATGCCATATCTCATAAAGACTTCTTTCAGACATTCTTTTGCATATTCTGATAAAGCCTCCACCTGTGAATTGATATTCAGCACAGATAAACCTTCTTCTTTCAGCTTATCATAAACGATGGTGGTCAGTTTAGATAGAATAATGCCCCTGAAATATGAAACCACCTTATCAACAGCGAAAGAAGACATGTTGCCAACCAACTTTTCAAGGAATGTCCTTGACTTCTCTATCCTGAATCCATATTGCCCATACGCTCTGATTGGAACAATAACATCATACTTAGGGTCTTCTATCTGTAACGGCGTTTGCGTACCCCATTTGCAATCAAGCAAAGAAATTTGATTCACAAACCACACTTCTGCTTGAAAGGGGGAATCACCTCCGAATGGCAAGTTTACAGCTTTATCCAAAAGAGGTATATTTTCTGTCTTTATGGTGTAAGTGCCACTGCCAAACTCATCATAGAGCTTACCTCCTTTTACAAATAGGGCTGTCTGCCCTGGGTACACAACTAATTGCGACCCCAAGCAGATTTTATCAGTCGGGAACTTGCTTACAAGCTCTGTGTCTGACACTTCACACTTAACTACATCTACTATAGCCATACTTTTACAATACTCCTTGAAGAAGTTTAATAATCAACCCTAAGAGAAATAGTCCACCAAAAAAAGTAAGTGCAATCAGAAGTTGGTTTATGTTTTCTCTTCTGATGCTTTTCTTAATTTCTCCAATTCTTTTTTGTTCTTTCTCTTTAATGTAGTGAAAAAGTTGATCAGCTGCACCTCTATATTTCGAGCGGTCAAAAATTGTGTTATAGTACGCTCTACAAACAAGAACGAACAGAATTTCTTCTCCATGACAAAAACCATCAACTCTGCAATTCTTTAAATTTAGATTGCAGAACTTTTCCAGTAATCCAAGATTATTTTTATTTATAGATGGACAAGAAATAGAATTGGTATATTCAAAACAGTATCTTTTACCACCTGATATAATGGTTTCTACGCCATATAGTTCTAGACTGCCATAAGTAAAATTATAGCAAAAATGGTCACATCCTACGGTTGTAGAAATTACATTATCAGATAAACGAAGTTCAGCCTCGTCTCTAATTTCGTCATAGTCTAATCTAAAAATCCTTCTATCATACTTGATCTGTGGCTTTCCTTTTACCCTTTTTATAGAAATATCGGTTTCTGACTCTTTTTGTTGGTTTATATCAGCATCCGCCAAAGTCACACCGCAAAATTGGCACGAAATGGACGTGCTTTCATTGGGCGCACCGCAATTAGGGCAAATAATCTGATTATCCATAAAGCGTACTTTTCAAGTGTAGATGTGTTAATAACTATTTATCTAAGATTCAGTTCTTCAATACCTTCTACATCTAAATTCTCAAAGTCAAGATTGGAAAGAGAATCAGCTATAACGATAAATGAGAATTCGCGGTCATACAAGAAGAAACTGCAATGGTAGCGATTGGCAATCTCATGCACAATGTTCCAGTTCTTGATATTCTTGTACGTCTCTTTCTTCAATCCTTTCTTGAAAACAGATTTCAGTAGCTTCAAAAGACTATATACTGCAAAAGGAGAGCCAGGCATTCCGTTCTGCCTGCTAATATAAAAAGCAATTCTGTATATCCAAACCCATGATAACCGTCTTAGCAGTAAAATGGCTATCACAAGTATAAGGACTATAAAGATAACAGATAACATAGCCTAACTATTGTATTTATTGATAAGCTCACTCAATATAGCTACAGGACGCGAATTATGGCCGAACCGATGCTCCGCATATTTCAAAAGTTCTTCTAATGTTGCTTGCGCCATAGAGGAATGTGATTCTATCTTTTGATAATCAATAATCTTCGTCATTATAGAAATTACTGTTAACTCATTAAGAAATAGCGCATCATCCTCTGTCAACGCATCATAACTATTCCTAATAGTTTCAGACACCTTAGAAATAACTTCTCCAACATTGTTTGTCTGATCTTCATCATAGCCTTTCAGCGTGGCCAAAAGTTTCTGAATAATTTTCTTATCCATAACATTTCAAGTTATACACTTTCGGCTCAATAGGTGCGGTAAAATTTGATGTTGAGACACAATAAAAGAAGAGTGAGCCTACTTGTCCCCAATCATCCTTTGTGGTAGGCTTTAACTCGGAGTGCCCGTATAATGGATGACGGAAACGGCTCACTCCCTTGGCATTTATATGTAAGGGTACATATATGTCTACCAAGAGGGAGCGTTTCTCTGCCATTCCGATTATACGTTGAATTTCCGAGGTTCACCACAAACGGAATGAAGCCAAACGCTTCCAATACTATGTCTGCCTAAAGCCTAAAGGGGCTAAAGACGCTCCAAAGATACAAAAAAATCGCTTTATACAGGCAGATTTCCCCGAAAATATTTGCAGCATTGATATTTTCTGTTATAAGGAACAAATCAAAGTTGCTTTCACTATAGGAACAAGCAATCAAAAACAGACACTTTACGGGTATCAACTTTTGATTGCCATATCTTTGAGTCACTATAACCTTTTAGATTATGCTGATACATAAAAGATACTGTATCAAAGTCCGTTGAAAGATTATTTTGATACAGTTCTCATTTTGCTACAGTTAGTCAAACCAAAAGATTTCTCACCGAATTTACATAGTTGATTCCACCACTTGTACTATTCAGCATCTTTTCCCAAGTCTGACGGATTTTAGTCATTCTCTTGTCAAATCCTGAACGGGAAGCATAGAGAGGTTTCAAAGTCATCTCGATTGTTTTTATATCTCCGTGGTATGCATTCAATATCTTCTGCATAGCAAAATCATCAAAGGTGTCTGCTTGAATTTCGGGTACGTCTGAAGTGTGGCCAAATACTCGGTCGTACATAGTCAATATTGGATTGGCTTCTGCATTCAACACATCATTGATATAAGTGTCTTTGAGGTTAAGGTAACTTCTAACTTTACCAATAGTTTCAAGTTTTACCTCAAACCTTGTTACACCATTGAATTGCTTTACGACCTCCCATTTGTTAGGGAGTATAGAAAGAAAGTCCTTATTCTTAGGCTTGATTATTTCTTTCTCTTTGCGATAGATACGGATGCACTCTTTACACTTGGAAGATTTAACGTCTCTAATGAAGTCTATACCTTCACTATCGTAATAATCCCATTTGTAGCGTCTGTAATTCTTTACCCATAATGACAATGCGTGTAGGGTTTCGTCAGAAAGTGTTGCATGTACATCCTTGGTTACATCTGCTGAGGTTATACATCCCGTTTGCAGTATGCCGTCCACATCTATCCGACAAATACCTAACTTATTGATATTCTCAAGACATTGCCTAATGGTGTACTTTGAAATAAGTTTGGGATAATCTTCTCCCAAAATCTTACTCGAAAACTCCAAGGTTAATGTTTGCTTGGGCTTGCTTACAGCAATGAATAAGTTGAATGGTACAAGTTTATCATTTTCTGATGAGTAATATTGTCCTATCAAGTCCCCATTGTCGGGATTATACCTTTGGTTGAACTGAATCTGTCGTTCTAACAGATATTTATAGTTGGCTTTTATCTTCAGCCTGTCGAATGTTAAATAAGTCACTATTCATAAGAATATCCTTTTTATTTTTCAGAAATGTACTCTACAGGCTACATTTCCCCCTTTTGATAATGCGATAACAGAGAGAGGTGACAGCCTCTCTTCTATTTATTCTCACTATCTATACTATCAGGAATCGTTTCCCAATAGGCTTTGAGGGCAACTGATATCGCCCTCTTGTGTTGCGCACTTTTAGCCCGCCCTTTGAGGCTTGCGCTGATTTTGCGTTTTGTTTCTTCGCTTCTTTGTCTTGTAATTCTTTTCATACTCTTAATCCATTATACATATATAAATATAGGTAAGACTGAAAAGATTATCAAGATTAGTAAGTTCCTCTCAAAAAATCTGTAGAAAATTTTGAGAAATACAAAGCACTTGGAATGAAGACATATCCCTTCTCCCTATAGTAGCCATTATAAGCAGGGATACGGGGTAGGAGGACGTGCATCCCCCTACCTGCCAATATGTTACAAGTCCATTCCTCACAGAAATGCTACTGAAAGTGCTTGCCCATAATTTAGGGGTAAGTTTTACTGTACTCTTTTGGCCATTTGCCTAAGAAACAGTACCTTTGCGAAAAAGAAATTAAACCGTTGTTCTTTGACTTTTCTTTGGCGGAAATATAGGCTTTGTGGGGTCAGGAATCCAATGCCTCAACTCCCAAATCTTATCCAAATCTTTTAAGAATTGGTTCGAGAACAGAACGGTCAAGGGTACGGATAAATAGGCTAAGTAATTGAATACAAGTACTTAGCCTATTTTATTTTACGCTCATTGTTCCCGTTTTGTTCCCAGTCGCACTTAATTTGCCATATCTTAAATGTGATTAAACGCAAGTAAAAAGAACCAAGTAACAATTTAATCCCACCATCCTAATAGGTGATATTCTAAGAATCTAAAGAATAAGCAATACGCTTTGCGAAATCGAACTTCATATTCACTATCAATTTTATACATGCCTTGCGATTTATGATATACACGAAAGCGATGTTTGTTTCTCATATTCACATAGGGGATAGAAGCATCAGAGTTTTCATTCATGATAATATCCAAAAGCTTTGTAGCAATCCGCATCCGACTGATATCTTGTTCCGCACGAGCTAAATGCCCAAAGTTCTCCCAGTAGAAAATAATCCATTCTAATTTGAACTTCAACAGATTCAGGAAATAATGATAATCGTAGTCTGGATTCTCATTTATGTACATTGCCCATATCCGTAAGCGGTCTTGTCTTATACCCTTTTGATACACTCTCCATTCTTTTTCGGAGAGTCCCTTGCGAAGTATGAAATGGAATCGTTCTGACCAAGTTTCATTATCTTCGATAGGATTCACCTCTTTCTGATATAACGGATTTTTCCTCATGGATTCTTCCATATTCTGCACTTCTTTCTTTTTGGTTTGTGCCCAATCTTGAAAATAGGATTGAGCATCAGTATATTTCTTTTTCATTTGTATGTAAGATTACTGTTTATTGTATAAAGAACTCATTTTATTCACCGATTGAATCATTTCTTCCCGAAAAGTTAAAGGAGTAAGCACCTCTACATCTGCCCCTCTTGAAAGTAACTCCTGCCGGAAGTCCAATGTCGGTTTCATACGGTACTCAAAGATAGAATAATCTTCCGTTGTTTCTATTTCGCATTGGGAATGGTGCAAAGGCAAAGCACGGATATACTGCACATGCATTCCGTAGACTTTAATCCGGATTGTTTCCAATTTCTTGTCTTCAATCATAATGCCGAAATAGTCTGCAAAGTAGGCTTCCGGGGCGAAATCTTTTGGATAAACAAACTTCGTGTCCAAAGTAGTCAGTTGTTGTATTCTATCCAAAGAAAAGGTACGGATATTATTCCGTTCTTTGCAGAAACCAATGACATACCATCTTTGCTTAAATACTTTGATGCAATAAGGTTGCAGCGTATAGGTACTTGGTTCTTCGTACCAATAACTTTGATAATATAGTTCCAATTCTAACCCGTCACGCATAGCTTCAATAACAGTCGTGAGATATTTCCTGCCGGAAGGAATCTCTTCAAACAGAATCCTGCGTTTCAAATGATGGCTTTCGTTTATCAGATTATTGACCGCAAATGTATTGAGCAGCCAGTTGCGGACACCTCCCTTTTGCATATTATCCGCATTCTCAATATAGTAGTAATAACCTCCCTTCCGGTTACAATTAATGTTTATATCAAACACTTGTTCGATGGCTATACGCCAGTTATGGAAGGTTCTTAATGGAATATCTTCCCCCTCACTCAATCGTGAACGAAGCCAACGCTCGTTGATTTCCTCAAACGTGATTTTTCCGGCTCTGTAGATAGTATCTACCAACCAGATGTATTTGTCGAATAAATCTTTTGTCATACTATTCCTTTTTGTGAGTTCCTTCTACAAAATCAGCTATTTGAACAGTTTTTCAAGATGCTCTTGAATCATTTCTTCCGTTTCTCCGTAATAAGTGATTTCCCAAAACAATCCGGCTGTCAGTTCTTGCAAAGAGATTGTTACATCTTCGTCAATATGAATATCCATACCTAAAAGAGCAGACCAAGGAGAGTAGCTTGCCACGGGGTAATAATCGCTGTCTTCATCTTTTGGGTTATAAACAGAGCAATTCATATCAATCATCGGTGAGCATCCTTCCCATCTTGAGACCAAATAGATGGCATATTGGGATTTAGAAACATCATGCGTCTGAAGTTTTTGATACACACAACGGTAAGCCTCCCAATTGGCATGTTGCGCTTGTTTGGGCTGATTCCGCTGATACAGGGCTTTAAACTCAGGTAAGATGTCGTCAAAGCTGAACTGAGTGAGCAAAGATTTGAATGTCAGTTGTTCCATAATACAAAATTTTGAGTTCGATAATGCAAATATCGCATAAAGTTATGCCAAACTAAAGCATACGCTAAAAGATTTTATTATCATGAGGAATAAACATTCCTATGCTTCCATTTGGCATAAGATAAACTTATTTTTGCTACATCATTAAACAAATAATACGATTATGGATTTATATGCAGAAGATTTGGTAGACTACATCTATCAAGAAAATGATGTGAACAAGAAACGGACATTGCTGCTGGAAGTGGAAGCGGAAATCAAGAAGCTCATGGGCGAACAGGAAAAGGGGAGTCTTGATTTGAGGCATATCGGCGCAGTACAGATAGAAAAGATACAAGATTTGATAGATACACGTAGCTTGATTCTCAACCGGATGTTTCAAGCCACTTCGCAGGAAATCCAACGTTTTGAATCAGTAAACGAATTGCTGGATAGTTTGACCAAGAAAATGTATCATCGCATGGCAAACCTCTATCGTACATTGATTGACAGCCCCAAAGATAAATCTTTTGATGACGATTATGTGGTTTCCGGTACGCTGAAATATGTATATAATGACGAGGATTCCATATTGATTTTACCGGAAGATGGTTATTATGGTTCCGACTTTGCTTATATGATTGAATTGATTTACTATTTGCTTGAGGATTACAACGGAGGAGTTCCCGAAATCGAAGAATGCTCCTGTAATTACTCGCCTCAAAACACTTCCGATATGACAGATGAGCAGTTGCAATGTGTGGATGTATGGGATGATGGAGTGACATGGGCAGAAGGACATTTACGCCGTCCGGAACTGAAGCATATTATCGTATGTCATGCCGTACACGACATTTGCACGCATAAGCCTTATTCCATTCCGGACTTATTGCGGTTAAATGATTTTTGGGTAGAAGCCCATCTGGTATGTCAGCATATCATAGACCAAAACGGAAAGCGTTATAACTCGGATTAATCATTTGTTTTGCAAAGTGCCTGAAAGGTGGAGACATTGCCAAACTTTGTGCTCCACCTTTCCTCGCATAGTCCTCCTTTAGAATGCACATGACCGAAAAGATGATATTTCGGCTGGCGTTCTAAGATGGTTTGTTTCAATATCTCACTGCCCGTACCTTCATCCAATATGCCTTTCGGGGGAATGTGAGTAATCAAAAAATCCGTTTTATTAGGCAACCCACATTCCCCTCCTAACCATTGCATTTGCTGAATCATTTTGCTGGAAATGGCATAGAAAGTAATGCCGTCATATTCTATACCGCAATCTTCAAGCAAAGTTACATTTGCAGGTATCAATCGGCGGGCTTCTTCCAGACAAAGGTCGAAAATGATTTCGTGATTGCCCGGCACAAATAAGCGAAGCTGTGCCGGACAGGAAGAAAACCAGTCAAAGAAATCACTCAACTCGTTTTCTTGAAAATCCGATACGACATCCCCTGCGCAAATCAAAATATCTGTATCTTGGGGGATGCTTAATTTTCGGTGCATACCGTGCGTGTCCGAAAATGCAAACAAATGTTTTCCTTTATAATTCAATCTCATTCGTATTTCTCCTGTCTTTGGCGATGTCGCTCCCAATAATCACGCTCCCATTGAATAATTTCTTCCGTTTCTTTCCAGTGCGAATAGGTCATCTCAATGAAACAGGGACAAAACACATCTGCCCAAGTCACTTGTGGGAACATCATCCATCCTTCCTTTTCTCTTATCTCCACAGGCATATCAAGCGTTTCACTCCAAGGCATAAGATTCATAACAACATCTTCAAGATCTTGGTGGACGTACTTTTTTTCACGGGAGCTATAAAGCCAGTAATAGGTATAACCGCCTTCGCAAACAATACGGTCAATGCCTGTGTAGTGGAAATCTTCTCGTGAACTCATATCATCGAATGCGGATTTATACTTTCTCCATGAATGTTCTTTCCATATTGGATAGCCACCTTCTTTTATCTTTGCTTTCACGTCACTCCAATTCAAGCAACGCATATAATAAGAGAGTGGCAAGAATACGGGATCAAACGAGGCTTCCGCGATGGGTTCGCATTTTTGTCCTTTGTTCCGTTTCAGCAAATAGTCAAGAAAGTTCAGTTGGTCAAAGTTTATGATATTCTTCATGCAAACCTTAGTCAATGCTGAGTATTGTGGATTCCAATCTACGTGATAAAGCTCCGGGTTGTCAGAACAGTCAAGTTGGGTAAGGCGATTATTTCTCCGGATATTCAATATCTTCAACTTGTTGCCGCGGCAAACCAGGCGTCCCAGCCTTGGATTTTTGGAAACATTCAAACGTTTCAATCCTTGATTGACACAATACAAGTCGATAAGTATCGGACATTGCGTTACATCCAGCGCTTTCAGTATACATGTCTTGCAGGTATAATGAAAGGACGTGATGGTATGTGTCTCATTGCTTCTTAGGCTGATGTTCCATTTCCCTAGCTTGGCATACGTGTGTTCTGCTTGGATTTCTTCTCCTTTCTCATTATTTATCGCTTCCACTTGTCCGTCACCCCAATCTATCGTAAATTGGCAATCGCCATAACTGGTGAACGAGAATCCGCAAACGGATTTCTGCCCTTTGGCAGCAACCGTCATTCTTATCTCATCCTTTTGCTCGAACAATATCTTTTTCAAGCGACGGAATGAACAGCGAGCAGACAGAATTTCGTTTTTCTCTTCCTCTGAATCATGCTCATAAATCTTTCTATCAACAATTTTGTGATAACATTCAAACGCTTTACGCAAATCCTTCTTCGTGCCAAGGCCCTGCTCATACATTCGCCCTATGTTATAATTGTCATTTGCCTGCTTATAATAATAAAATGCTTTTTCCATATCGGGTGTGATGCCTTCGCCTCGTTCATACATTCCACCCAGTTTGTACACATATTCTCCTGCCAAATAGCATTCCAAGGCTTTTTTGTATTCCTTACGTTCATAATAGACATCTCCAGCCCAACAAGCAGACGAGCCTCCCGTTTTCATCCCGATACCCGTCAACATATCCAACGCTTCTTGGTTGCCATTCTTAGCCAAATCAGACAGTAAACGAAGTGCATCCCTCGCGGAATACTCGTTTTTCTTTTCACATTCTGCCTCGTGATCTAACAACAACCGGAACCAATCGGTATGCAACAATTCATGCTCGTCTATCTGTATGTCATAATATGGCTTCCTTTGTGGGCTTCGGTATTTGCTTTCCCAAATGCGGAACAAATGGTCAGCAGCATGACAACAACCCTTCTTTACCCTTGCTTGAAGTATGTCCACAACTTTATCTTTCACCTTTTGGGGTACATGAGGCGAATGGAGTAGATTTTCTATAACACAAACATCAAAAAAAGAATCATCTCCGCCGATTTCCAATGCTTCTATGTATAAGGACAATGCATGATTGAAATTGCATTTCAGGGTAAAGAACGGTGACTGCTTGATTACATGTTTAGCAGATGAACCGCAACGTATTGGAGTATACCATTCGGCAAGTTCTACCATTGCCTTAATATGTTTTTGCTTAGCAGCTTTCTCGTACCAATTAATCATTTTGTTAAAATCAGAGAAATCAGCTTTACATAATTCTGGTTTCCTTGACAAGTCTAACCAAAATATTGCTTTCTCAATCTTGGAGTAATTTCTGACTGCTGCTTCCGCTTCATGTACCATTTTATGGTAAAGCAGTTCTCCCATCTCGTATTGTGCATCAGCATTGCCTCGGCGGGCAATAGGTTCCAACAGTTGGGTAGCTTCATCATATCGTTTGCCCCGCTCCAACTCATCCAGTTGCTTTCGCAAACGTTTGCTCACCACATTGCTTTTCTTTTCCATATTCCTCCGGTTTTAAATTACACATAGGAAAAACAAAACCTCATCTTTCCATCCATTTCAATGCAAAGATGAGGTCAAGTTATGCCAAAGTGGTTCACAAGTTATTCTTTCTTCAATAGTTTGTCGATGTTTTCTTTGATGTCGGCAAGAATAGTATTATAAAGTGTCCAATGAAAATCATTGGCTTTCTCCTCTTTGGGCATATATCCTGGATGATGGGTCAAATACGCCAATTTGACACCTTCAATTTGTAATTTTTCCACATCATTTGTGGATAGATCAGAAATAGCAACTGGCTCACCTATGATATTAAAGTTCTCTTTGATATAGCCACAATACTTTGTTTCTTTGGGTCCAGTAAGGAATATGACAATATCAGGTCTCAATATTTCAATTTCTTTCGGAATAACATGAAAACATTTCTTTTCAATGCTATGCTCAAACGCATTGACAGCTTCCCCTCCTTCTCCTTTTCGTTTAGATAGTTTGGAAATCTCATTCCATATTAATGAAACTCGTTTGTCGGGGAAATCCTTTAATAACTCCCTAATACCTGACATTATTCCATTAACGCCAAAAAGGAGGAATCTATTTCTATGGTCTATTTTCTCTTTATAAAAATGTGCATCTACAGCATTATAATTATCATCGAGATAATCTTCATATGTAGCCATAACCTTGCCTACATCGGCTGGGTCTTCACCTTTTTCATCATACCTCACCCACCAATTGGGTTCCCTCCCAAAGAACATAATTTTTATGTCTGCTTTGGTATACCACTCTTCATGCTCAGCATCTGCTTTCTTTGCATACCAATTAATATCTGCTTCTTGTGCTTTTTCTCGTTCTTCCTTTTCTTGCCCAGAACGATACAAAGAAATCAAGAACGGACATTGCAGTTTGTCTCGCAATCCATTGGCTTCCAATTGTTCCATTAAGCCTTTCCATTTACTTTCGTAGAGTTCGGTCAATTGGTCTGATAATGTTTTCATAATCGTATATTTTTAAAGAGGATGAATTTTAAAACAAATATAGCGAATTCTCTCAAGAAAGTTTTCATTTCTAATGAGAGAGGCAATATCTACGCAAGAGATAATCAATTTACTCACTCCTTTCGCAGATAATTATTTTTGATTTATTTCTTGTTGTACAATAAATTTAATTACCCGGTTGATCTCCTTTTCATCAACAAATGCACATTGAACCCTAGTGAGTTCTGATTTGTACGCGAAAAGCATATCACCTTTCCCTAAGAGTTTGCATGCGTCCGGATTTTGTATTATTACTTTTGATTCAGATTCCGTAGTAACTCTGAAAGCGATACTTGTAGGGAATGTGGCTCTAATGATGCCTGTAATGATATTATAGGTAAGACGTTGAGTTGTAATAACAAGATGGATGCCTACGGAATGTGCCAATTGCGCAAGTCTCACGAGAGGCATTTCGATGTCTTCGCCAGATGTCATTATAAAGTCGGCATATTCGTCAATTACCACTACTATATAGGACATATATTGATGACAGTCGGCATAATCAAGAAGATTGCTTGTGATTTTCTCATTGTATTCGTTGATGTTTTTAACATTAGCGCGTTTTAGTAGGTCAAATCTTTTGTCCATCAATTCACATAGGTCATTAAGTGCAAGGATTGCATCGTTAACGTCTGTAATAATGGGATGTTCGCATTTTGGAATTTTCATTAAAAAAGAATCTGCCAATGGAGCATATATTTCAAATTCTGTTCCTTTGGGGTCAATAAGTACAAATTTCAGTTCATGAGGCAATTTCTTGAATAACAACGACATGATGATGTTATGCAAGCACGTGGTTTTGCCTTGCCCTGTAGCTCCACCGATAAGCAAATGGGGCATTTTTGCCAAATCAAACATGAGCACCTCACCATCAATCGTCTTGCCTATTGTACAGGGCAAATCCATGGTGTCATTTTTCAATGAATCAGACCCGATAACATCTTTTAGTAACAGCGTACTTGGTGTCGGATTTTCCATTTCTATTGCCATGACATTCTTTCCAGGGACGGGCGATATTATCCGACACCCCCCCATAGGAGAAATACATAATGCTATATCATGTTCGTTTTTACGCACTTTGGCATAAAGTTGTCCACTTTTCGGTTTTATCTCATAACGCACAACAGAGGGGCCTAATGTGTATTTGATTTCATTAATTGGGATGCAAAATGTGCGTAAAACATCAATTATATGTTTTTGTTGTTCTTCTAATTTTTCAAAATCAATAATTGAGGGAATGACAGCCGAATTCAATAAATCAACTGTCGGATGATAATAATTTGATTCATTCATTGTGCATATTTTTTAGAATTCTGATAATGTTTTCGTAAGCAATAGATTTGAAGTCATTGAACTGAGTATAAAGATATGCATTCTTCCGATAAATTTATTGTTTCTTGCATTTTGTGAATATATTTATCCGATATTGATGTGATGGAATAGTCTCGTCTCTATATATGCCAAATTTTATTACAGTATCAGCGGAAAATGGTTGCATAAAATTATGTATCACATTCATAAGCTCAGTAGCCTCCTCTGAATCGTTCAACCATTCCGCATACTCAATTGCAAACACTATTATTGCCACATCATCTACAGACGAGTATTTCGCTGAAAGTCTTTTATACCAGTCTTTTAATAATTCTCTTCTCAAGAAATTCACTCTGCCGGTAAGTGTAAGAAAATCAATGTTTTTAGAAGGAGTATGATATTCCAAGAAGCTTCTAAAGTCATTAAAGTCAAAGCTTATTAGACAATAACGAGTCACCAAACCCACAAAAGCACCCGTGAATTCAATAATTTCTCTATCTGCTTCTTGAAACAATTCTGTGAGCGTATTACATTGAAAGTCATCGTAATCTACTATATGAAGACCTTCTACCATTGGCTCCAGTGCCTTTAACAACCCTAAGGCATTCTTTCGCTTTTCTTTTCCCTCAGATGAATGAGGAACTGTCGCCACCAAGATGATTGCTCTGGATTGCATTTCTTTTGCTTTCGAGAGGAACGACCTTATACAGCCCTCTCCAGTTCCTCCTCCGAGGCATACCACAAACACTGTTATTAGTTTGTTCTTCAATATGTTCTCTATCATGGGATGTGAATTGTTACATTCATACTCCGCAAGATAACGATCCTTCCCACTGCCCAACCCTTCCTGTCCAATTTGGTATTTGTTATACAATGATAATTCTTTTATTTCTTTCCGGTTCATGCCAAATGCATACAGTCCCACATCAAGGAAGCGGTGTTCTACTATACGGCTTGCTCCTCCTCCAATGCCTACTATAACGGAGGAATGCTCTGGAGTACGCGGAGGAAAATCAAATATTTTATCCGATTCTTCTTTCATGATTTTTTGTTTAACAGGTGAATTAATGCTAATGTGGACATTTATCTCAAGATGTTTTCATTCTCAATGAAGAAATATCCTTGTCGCAAAATTAGGTTGAAGATATGCAATATGGAAGCATAAGATGAAAAAATTTATACTTATACTTTACCATATTCTCATTAAATTTTAAGGTGCATACACTGATATGGCATATCACAGACTTTATTTTGCAATCAGAATCTTTAAAACAGAGCAATCATGACGGTGAAAGAATTAATCATGGAAGTGGAATTTGATGACTTGCTTCCTTATTTAAAAGAAATTATAGTCGGACATTTTGACAATATTTATGCTTTCCGGGAAGCATACGATATTCTTCGGGGTATGAAGCCCAACCCTGAGTTCATCGGGAAAGTTTGGATAGAACAAGAAGAGGATTGGGTAAGCGTGCAGTCTTTAGATGGGGATTCTTGGGAAAATGAATTGGCTAAAGAACTTGTTTTATCCAATAATGCTACTCTAAGTAAAGAGGAAATTGCCGCACATTGTATATACGATATTACCTTTTATGGTTTTTCTCCAGCAGAAAGAATTGAGAATTTTTGGAAAAGTCATGCTCCCATGCAAAGCAAAATGGAACGAAGGAAGTCCATCATACAAGAACTTACTGTGTCTGGAAGCAGTTTCACGTACAAAGATTTGGCTTATCTATTGCAAGTGGAGTACGGTACACGATATGATTATCATTCCATTACCAACGGGCAAGGAAATCGATTAGCCTATATTGCTGATTCTATGACCAAATACCAGCAACTTGACCTAAGTCGATACAATAACGCTGTGGTCTGTATTCGTATTTCTGCCCAATATCCGTTAATCAACGAGGAACTGGAAGATTTCAAACGTAACGTCCGCTCGTGGTTTAATTGTGAAGACATTCAATTTGGTATCATAACAGAAGATATCGATTGTAAAGAAGCAACGATCACTCTTCTAAACAAGGAAGTCAAGTAGAAAGCCATTATTTTTCACCATTCTTATGCCAATGCACATACACATCTCGTATCGAAATCTCATGATTAAGGTATGCCCGACTGATTTCAGTCGGAAGTGTATAAGCCGGATAATTGGCGACTTTGAAATGCCAGTAGACGCCTCGGTTGTCGGGATAAATACGGCAGTTATGCCGCTCGCAGAAAAGGCGTTCACCCTCGGCGGTATAAAGATAATAGTTAGTTGCCACTTTCTGTAATTCCATATTCTTCTATTGAAGCTTACGTACTTTTGTAGCAAGTTGTTCCCGCTGTTTCTGCTCAGATTCGTAAGCCGACAAATCCATTTCACGCCATGTGCCAGTCTTAAAATATTCGTTGGTACGGCAGATGTATTCGCGGATAGCGTCTGTTACAAAAGGTAAGCCGTGGATGTTGGCCAGCCGTGCAATCTGATTGAGGTTGACTTGCATCTTGTAGCTGATGTTGGCCGTGCGCTTTATTCGCTCGCTTTCTTCTATGGTGAGTGCGGCTGAGAGTTCTTTGCCTAATGCTGCTTCACGGATGAAAGCCGCCACAGACAACCGTGCGGCATTGGCTTTCTGCTCAACTATGGCATATTCCGTTTCGTTGAACTGTATTTCCTTGCGCTTGGTACGTTTGTTCTCGTTTTCTGTTTTCATCTTCTGCGTCCTCCTTTTCGTTGTTTGTTTTTGTTCTTATCACGGTCCAGCGTGTTATCGCTGCTGCCGTTGCCTGTGCCTATTCGGACAACTGTCGGTTAAACGATAAGTTCGGTTATGCCTTCCATCAGATTGCCACTAATAGATGGCGTTGCAGTTTCTCTATCATTGTTTGCTGTAAAACCAGAATTGGTGTCTTCATTGGATGTAGGGTTGCTGTTCCATTCTGCATAATTCTGGTGTCTGTGGTTATATATTCCTGCTGTCCGATTTTCATTTTTATTGATGCCCTTATTCTTGCCCGCCTGCATCCGCTTCCGATGATTGGCTGGTGTCAGTCCCCATTGTTCTGTTACGGAAATGGATGCTTCTTTTGCCGCCTTTCCGATATTGGCAAGATTGGCGCGTGTACCGTCATCCAACACCACGTTTGCCAAAAAGTGGAAGTGCGGATTCTTGTCATCCTTGTCGTGATGGCGACCGACAATGAATTGGTCAAAGCGATAGCCATGCCATTCCATGTGCCTTATCCAATCTCCAATTATTTCTTCGGTATGAACTTCGAGCATAGCTGTGTCATTGACATGAAATGAGATAGGAATATGTACGGCTTTCACTTTGAGTGACGGGCGCAGTGCGCACTGGCGATTGAAATCTTCGGTGAGTATGCCAATATCGGTAAAGCTGCTCACTCCACGGGCAATGACTACGTGCGCCACTTTCTTGGGATTGAGTATATAGTCGATGGTCTTGCCCGGATTTTTGCTGTATCTTACTTTGGTTATCATTCTGCGTTTCTGTTTTGGTTGTGAGGGGTGGCAGCGGACTTCGCACCACAGATGCGTATGATACGTATCTTGGTACCGCTTGCCACCCCTCCATACATTATTGCTGCTTCTGTCACACCATCCGTTATTGTGGTCGTGATGTCTGAAACTGTTTCCACTGTTGATTTTGTTGAGTCTGTTGAATGGAACACGAAAATAGGGAAGAAAAAAGAGGATGCTTCGCATCGGGAAAAGTTGTCAGCAACTGACTTTTTCTTTTGGCAAGCAAGACTTTCCGTTGAAATCTGTTGAGGGCGTTGTTGAATCATATAGGTCATATATATACGTCCTTTCTTGAGTTTCATCAGACTCAACAAATTCAACGGTAGTCTTTCAACTTTTCACGGGTAATGGTATAAAAGCGTCCCACTTTCTTGGATGATACGGAATACTTCTGCCCCGGCAACACGGATATTTGGTAAGTGGAATAAGACAGCGCATTGGGTGCAGGCTCCAGCTTCCAGCATTGTTGCAGGACATTCCTCACCTGATGACGTTCCACTTTCACCATCGAATAGTTGAACAATGCCAACAGGTCGTTGATGCAGAAATCTACTACATCCACAAGCATGGTGTCCATGATGTCAAGCAACAGCTCTGCCATATCAAGCTCAATACGACTACGGTTGCAACGGATGATTTTCTCCAATGCTTCCGTGCGGATAAGTGACGGTGAAAACCACATGCGGCTTTCTTCTTTGGTGGTCAAGTTCCGATGTTGCAGGTGGTATAGAAAAGCCGGAATCTCGTCTTTCAGCTTCTGCAAAAATGATGTGTCATCCTTTTCCAATCTGCTGACCTTTCTCACCCAATAGCGTGTTTCCTCCGGCTCAATGTAAACTGGAAAGTTCTCGTTATTGGAACATAGCGCAAACTTGGCGAAGAACTGTACTTCATAACGGTCTTTGCCCTTGGCCTCCATCTTGTAGGACTGTGCCGTACTCAGGTTCTTCAACCGTTCACTGTCCTCACGGCGATTGAGCAACACCTCGTCCACGACAATCATCAGTTTGCCTGCCCAATCCGCATTAAACTGGCTGCGGAAATCCTCATTGGTATTGAACGTGACATTCTCCTGAAACAATGCTTTGAGAAAATTCAAGAATGTACCCTTGCCCGTATTCCGTTCTTCTGACACCAACAGAAGTATCGGCAACTTCTGTGTTGGTTTCAAGTATAATAGCTGGAGGTAATCCATTCCCAACTCATATTGTTCACCGAAGATATGTTCCACTAAAGAGCAGATATGTTGAAAATTTCCTTCTGCCGGAATATGGGTTATCGGTTCATAGAGATTATAAAAGTTGTTCACGTTATGACGATAGTCCGTATGGCTGGGCATGGTGCAGAAACCGTCATATTTGGGTATCTGCGCTACCTCGTCCTTGCTATGGTCTTGCCGGAAGGTACTCATCTTCCATTCTACACGTATTTTGCGAAACGAGCCGTTCATCATCGGTTGGTTCAATATGCGGAATAACGTAGTGCCAATACGCACATATTCATCCTCCACCCTCCCGGTTTGTAGAATTTGGTTCTCATTTACTTCCATTGCTGCCAGTCTTGTTTGTTCCACCCAATATGCGCTTCACATCCGACAATCGGTATCTTACCTTACTGCCTACCTTGACGGCTTTCAGGTAGTTCCGTTTGTTCCAATGCCATAAGATCGCATCGCACACTCCGCACATATCCTTTACTTCTTCCCGGCTAAGCAACCGTTCTTCATCTGCCGCACGGAAAGCCAGTGCCACTTCGTTTATTGCACGATTGATAAGTTCATCCGAGAATACGCGCAAGTCCTCGCCTGTAATCTCCAGTTTGATATTAGCCGAGCTATTGGAGATAATCTGCATTAAGTCAGTCATAATCAAGATCAATGCTGCCGGATTATTCGGCACAACCGCTTTGGCAGCATTATAAACGATTGCACCACCGCTCCCGTATCGGAACGATGGTGCAAAAGTATAATCGGATTTCGCTAAATTTCAATGATTTGCGTTTCGCTTATTTCGGCGAAACCGCAAACGAAAGAAACGAAATGAATGCCGAATTAATCCCGTTTATTGCCATGACTAAAACCTTATCGCAGTATCAATACAGGGTTGTTCAGAAGTTGGTCTATCACCGGATGATAGATGGCTCCATCTGTTACGGCTGTAATGGTCGTAACTTTATTTCCTCCATCTTTGGATGATGCACCGCAATGGTAAATTTGCTCGTCTGCCGTTTGGTAATCAACGACAATATATCTGTCATGGAATATACCGCCAGATATTTGCAGCGAAATCGAAACATTGGGATATTCCCGGCAGAAGTCATTGAGCTCCGCTTGATGTAATCGGTTGCCGATATTGTCGGAGAATACAGTAATCTTCACATCTGCAGGAACATCTTTCAAGAGTACCAACGTCTTTAATCCGATATAATTGTCCACCACAAATATGGTTCTCTTGGCTGTGGCATAAATCTGTTGGTAAGCCAAATCTGATTCTACAGGCTGGCCGTTGAGTATCAGCCATCCTCTCCTGACGGTAGGATTGCTAAAGTCCAGCATGACATTTGCCAATTCCGACTTGGTTACTACATTGCCCAATGTGTCTATGATGCTGGCAACCTTGTCATCGACAGCCGATAAGGATTTGCGCAAATCAAGCAAGTCTTGGGTGTTCTGGGTTGTCTGCAAAGACAGTTGGATATACTCCCTCTGCCCCAACAACGACTGGTTGTCAACAATGTAGTCCTTCATCTGTTTGAAGATGCGAATCAAAGCCTTACTTTGCTTGGTCGCCAACTCACCTTTCAAGACGGTCATGAGCATATATATCCCTTGTTCCGTAAAGGCGTAAGGGTTGTATCTGCGACCGCCCCAACTTGAGGTGGAATTTTTGCACCTCAAGATTTCGCACTCTTCATTAGTCAACTGAAACATGAAGTCTTGCTCAAACTTCTCAATATTGTTCTTGACCTGACGGTTGAAATCTTTGGTGCTATATCCGTAGATTTTGGCCAAATCCATGTCAAGCATTACGCGAACACCCCGGACATAGTATATAAATCCTTTCAGATATTCGGCATTGATTTCTTCTGCGATAATGTCGTTATCCATATTCTTAAGCTATTATGTTTATGTTTTTTTAGTCTGCTTTGATAACTCCGCCATTCATTGATGTACGTCCGTTCCATACCGTAATCTTTTATCTTCCCTTCAAGATAAATATTATAACTATATATCCTATTATCAATGACATAAGTTGATAATCATAGTATAAGGTAACAAAACGGCAACAATTAAAATTTATATGTAAATAAACAATATAGACATTTGTTGTTTGAAGCACATTCCAACGATGAGACCTCTGCAAAAGTCCGTCTTTCGTCGCGCAAACTCTTGATATTCAGTAGAACTTTTTGAGTTTTGCAGAGGTCTCACGATACGGACTATTTATATACTCATGATATTAAGTGTGCAAATTGTAAATAATTTATGCCACGAAAGTGATAGGAATAAAGGTATATATCACAAATGAGAATTAAAATAGACAATGCCATATAATTACTTTAATATGAGTTATACGGCATTATGCAATAAATAGATCATTCTTCACTATTTTTCAACAAGAAGAGGTATCTGTTCCAACAAGTCATTAATATCGTTTTGATGAGCTTCTATTTCCGTGTCACCCCATTTCCCATAATCATGAGTAATCTGATACATGACGCATCTGTTAGGTTGCAAACCAGGCTCGATTTTGGCCTTCTCGGTTGGCCCTTTGTCATTTAGGCTGGAGTTCTTTCGTTTGCTTATAAGGCAAAGATTGCCTATCTTGTCTATATTGTCCTTGCACACATTTTGATAAGATTGTGGAAGATGATGTTCCACAGAGTTGTTGTACTTGAATTGGAATTCCCTAATTTGGTTCGCATATCTGATTGTTGATTTCTCTTGTCGCGATGCAAGCCAATAGAGATAGTCAATAAAGTTCATCAGGAAGTGAGGAGTGTTTGTGCCTGCGCACATAATGTCATTCTTTTTGTCATTCCATTCCTTTGTCAAATTATTGTAATATTGTACAATCCATCTGTCGAGATGGTTTGACAGGTCTTTTTCCGAAATGGACTCTATAAGATCACTTTTTTCATACAACCAGCATAAAAGGTCATAAAGCCACCTTTTGTATTTTCTCTGCCGAAACGTGACTTGAAGCATGGATTGTTGTTTGATGATCCTGCTATTTTTCGAGTACTTCTCATCTTCGTTATCGTTGTCGTCAGAACCTGAAAAAGTGTTTTTCAATTTCAATGTCTGCCTGCCATTATAATCATACCTGTATGGCCGGAGCAATCGCCACTTCAAATTCTCATCCTCCTCGTCATCTCCTTGCATCTTGATAACATATCTGTCGAAAACGGTGCGGATTTTTAGAAGAAACTTGATAAAATTCATTGAATCCGTGATATAGTATGGCTTCTCAGTCGGCATGGAATCGGCATTAAGAGGCACTTCGGTGCCGTCGGACGGGCATGCCTTGCTTTTATAAAGTCGGAAAGCGTGCATCAGGAAGTTCGGAAAGTCTATTATTGCGCGATATTTTACATCATGTTCGTCTCCCGACTCATCAGGAATCCTTTTAGTATCATTGGAATTGCCATTCAGTATATCCTCAATGTTCTTTTCATTTCTTATATTGCCCGGTTCGCTTTCAATGTTTTTCAAGCAGTTGAAATCAAGAGCATCGAAGTCGTTGCCGAAAAGCCCCATGGAGCGATAATAGGATAGCGTCTGCTGTATAGGCTGGTTCAGTTGTGAGCAACCGTCCCATATTGTGGCAAATATGTTCCGGTCTCTGTCATTCAATCCTTGCATATGCATCGCTTTCACAATCTCATGCGGTTGCAATTGTTCTCCACGGTTATTCATTATTTCAAAATATGATGCCACATCGGTATCTTGCGGTAATGGTATCCGTACAAGAATTACTTTAGACGAAATGTATTCAGCCAGGAGCTTTCGTTGGTCTGGTGTCATTTCTTTAAGGATTATATTTTCGTATCCTTTTCCTGTCCTGATTTTAAAGTTTTCCACTATTCTTAGCGCATCTTTTAGACGGCTGATTTTGCTGTTGTCAATTTTATTGTACTCATTTATAAAGTCATTCCATGATTTTACAAATAAGTCGGCAAAGAATCTTTCCACTTCCGGGCGTGAATCGTAAGTCAAACAAGGTTTTTTGAGTATATCCAAATACTTGCAGATAAAATGCAAACATGTCAATCGCTGTTGGCCGTCTATCACCTCCCATGTTCCGTCCTTGCGTTCCAAAACCACTAACGACCCGAGATAATAGTTTCCACATTGGTCGTCCTGTGATTTGGGTGCATTGTCGTATATATCTTGTAATAATTGTCCAATTTGCTCCTCTGTCCATGAGAAGTTCCTTTGATACAAAGGCACGACATATTTATCTTCCCATATCTGGGCGATAGTTTTATTTTAAGATTGTTTTCTACTCATATCTGCTTGTCAAATAATTCATTTATTTTTTCTGCCTCAAAATTCTTTGGTGTTTTTTTCTTGTATTCAGAAGCTCTGCTGATAATCTCCGATAAGTCGGAAATATTTCTGGCGTTGTTTATCAGAGCGAAAATCCATCCAGAAGAAGAATAACTGCTCATTGTGGCATATCGCACTTGTTTCTTTTCAAGCCTCATGCGGTAAAGACAGATATAGACAGCCTTATAAAGATGATTAAGACCTTTTTCCCGAATCTGTCAAAGATGAGTATAATTGCCGATTTGTACACTTCTCTTATGTAGCTGTCGCCATTGCGTTGACAGCCTTCATATTTACAAAATGAGCGATAAAAATCCTTGAAGTCTGATAGTTGTGAGGAATCAGGCTGCATGAAAATTCTTTTGTATATCTCAATATAGGTTTCAACCCTGTCAAAGAACGGCTTGCCATTTACAATCAATTGGTTGATATTGACAAATGGCGATATGTTATCTGGGTCTCCGTGTTCAAATCGGCTTTTGACCTTAAAAAGCCCGGTGTTCATCATTTGCATCAAGCCTGATGCAATTTGTTGTTGAACAAGACAATTCTGATAGGCAAATTCTACCGGAGTGTCTCTGTCAACAGTAAACCCTTTAAATTCGTCAACACATTGTTTGGAGAATCTTCCGGCATCCTCGCTTCGAGACCATAATCTGCATCGATACAGGTGTTCATTAATAAGTTGTCGCAGGAGGTCTTTTGGAGTGTTGTTTTTGTCCGCATACATGGCTGCACCCTCCCATCTTACATCACAATCAATCTTTTCTTTGCGAGACGATGAGGTCATTGCACGGATATGATATGCTTTCAGCAGGTTGTATGCTTCCAATTCTTTACCACGCCCGTTTTGGGTTTCAAACAACTGAAATGCTTCACGAAGCTGTTTTACTGTCACTTTAACGACTTGGCAGTTGCCGAATATATAATCAAGGAAGTTTTGCCTGTCAGATTTGGCAAGATTCAATTTAACCCATTCATGGATAAATGCGTTGTTTTCGTGTATGTGAAAGAACGAGTCTGTGTGATTGAATGCTAAGTGCGGCAATGGATCTTTGTAATTCAAGGCTTTTGCTATGAGATATAATGTCGTGATACGTTGTTGTCCATCCACTATGTCGAGTGTGTTATCTTCTTTTTTGTGTATAATCACGCTGCCTATCAGATAGTCTTGTTTCCCATTTGCGCGAGCATTATTTATGTCTGCGAACAATTGTTCCACATTTTTGGTAGTCCATCGGTATGGGCGTTGGTATTCCGGGATGTGTAGATTGGGTAGTGACATCAAGTCGCTCACTTTTATCTTTCGTGCATCAACATCGCTTTCAACTGAGTTTTCGTTGTCTTCGTGGCGCACTCCTTGACTGCGTTCAAAGCTCAGTATATGCGGTCTCATAATTCTATCAATCTCCAAGAAGGCTTCTTGAATTTCCACCCATGATGAAAGATCTCGCTGCAATGTCAGGCAACAACGTTGTCTCCACCAATGCTCAGCTATAATACGTGGGTCGGATACAACTTTATCGAAATAATTCCTTATGGGACGCCAATTAGAACCTTCAATATGAAGATGCACTTTCCCGTTATGATATTCGTAGTGTAAATCTTCCCCCATTAATGTTCCCGCCTGAATATACCACCAATTTCCATCGCCGAGATTTACAGCCTTACCAGGGAATTCTTTGTTGGCAAATTTCAATTTCTGTTCATTTGATATATTGTTCATTTTAAATTAGTTTGTCCTTTTACAATAATTTTATTTCTATCTACGCACAAGCTTTCGCATCAGCGAGAGCATTGTGGTGATTCTCCATGTTGAAGCCGCAGGTAGCTGCCGACAGATGAAACTGATGACTTGGGGGGTCAAGGCATTTACATGATGCGGCAAGCATGCAGTAAAATTTATACACCGGATATTTATCCCGTATCCTTCAAAATCTATTGTTACGAAATCATGCATAATCAATCGTTTTTGTACAGGTTGTACATATCAGAAACCCATTCTTTCATTGTCATTCTTAAAGTTGCCGGAGAAATGACTTCTATCATAGCTCCTGCGCTAAGTAATCTCATTATAAAATCGAATGTCGGGGCAAGATATAACTCAAAGTCGGCATACTCACCGCTATCCTCTAATAGCTTTTGACTTTTATGTAGGGGAAGCGAACTCATATATGGAACATGATCACGGTAGGCTCTGATAACTATCCGTTCGGGCTTTATATTGCTATCGGATATAATTCCGTAATAATTTGAGAAATAACCCGAGGCAAAAAAATCTTTCGGGAGTTTGAATGTATCCATTGTTATCTCCAAATTCTCAATTCGGTCAAGTCCGTAAATCCGGTAATCATCATAATGTATGTTGTGAGCCAAAACATACCAACGGTTTTCAAACAGCTTTACGCAATAAGGCTCGATCGGAAACGTGTGGCTATTTAACTTGTTGAACCCGCAATAAGTGATTGTCACGACACGGTTTTCCCTCATTGCTTCAAGCAATGTTGTCAAGTGATCATGGGCAGACGGAATATTGCTGACAAGAATCCGGTCTTTCAGTGAAAGGTTCTCACTGATAAGGTTGCATACAGCAAACGAGTCGAGCATCCATTTTTTCAGTTCATCTTCATCTATGTCCTCCGGATTCTCTATATAATAAAGATAACCACCGGTTCTTTGACAAGAGATGATTATACCGAATTGACTGAAGATGGCATCTTTCCATCGATTGAACGTAGCGCGGCTCAAAGGCTTGTAATCACTTAAGTCTTTGTTGCGCTCCCAACGGTCGGAAATTTCTTCCAAAGAAATCTTTCCTGCCTTGCGGATAGTGTCTATCAGCCATGTGTATTTTTGAAGTTGTAACATATTGCTTTTTGTTGGTTGCTGTAAAGTTAATAAAAACTTGTAGCATCCAATGCAACATCTCGGATAATACAACATAATTAACCCAATTATTTGATTCTTAACTAAACTATACTGCTTTGAGATTGAAAATCAGGCGCATGACACAGTCAATACTGACGGTTTTACCGAAGTTATTTCCGATGCAGGCTTGCATTATTATTTGGATATTTCTCTGTGTAGCAATTTCAGAGCTGCTGCCCGGTGTCGGTGTCCTCCTTTGGAATCCAACAATAATCTGTAACCGGATTCGAAAACCATTGCCATATTGTCAAGCATATCGGCATCTCCTATAAGTTCGTCATGTACGGCGAACAAGGCATAGTTCTTTGTCCCGTTCACCACCTTATGACTACTCTCATATTCCGTAAAACGTCTGCAAACCGCTTCGTCAAGTGTATATTCAGTATTGCCGTCCTGCCTTTCTACAAAATAAGAATATGTCCCGAATCCTATCTTGTAACGTATAAGCTTCGCTATATTCATTGCCGGGTTGCAGATCACCTTTGTCGCGCATGGAGCATCTGTATAAAACACATAATATCCGCCCAATGAAGTTCCCATTAATAAGGATGGATTGAACTTAATGACAGTAGCATTAATCTTTTCCATCGATTCAAATGGATTCTCATTTACTTCAATTGCTATCCACTCATATTCAGAGAATATTTTACATACCATCCGTACTGTTGTTGATGCTGCACCGGAACCAAGTCCATGCACATAGATGGCAATAGGCTTTACATTGTTCTCATTAATTAATGTCGTACACATATTAATATAGATTATTTCAATAATATTGCAAAAGTATCCTCCTCATGTCTCACTTTTATATACAGCAGTGGAATCGTTTCTGCTTGTATCGCAAATTGAGCCAGCAATCCTTTATCTTTGTCGGCAAAGAAAGCATTCGAGATGAAAATTTTGCATATTTCAGACACACATGGTTGCCACAGACGGTTGCACGATTTACCACAAGCTGACATAATCGTGCATTCAGGCGACTTTACCATGAACGGCAGTGAGCAGGAAGCCTTAGATTTTATGAACTGGTTCTGCGACCTGCCTTATCTGCAAAAGATATTCATTTGCGGCAACCACGATGACTGTCTTTACGGTGCCACCATCGACGGACTCGACGACAATGTACATTACCTGTGCAATTCCGGAGTGAAAATTGACGGTGTGAAATTCTATGGTGTCCCAATGTTCATGGGCGACTGCATTACTGACCGTCAATCCAAACATTATGCAAATATTCCTGAAGGTACGGATATTCTCATCACCCACACACCGCCTTTTGGCATCCTCGACTTTGACGACAATATCCACTATGGTTCGGAAGAGCTTCTCGCCCGCATAACAGCTGTCCAACCCCGACTACATCTTTTCGGACATATACACTCGCAGCATGGAATAACAATCCTTAACGGGACAACCTTTTCCAATGGAGCGATAATGAATACTGATTATTCCAATTTTAGGAAACCGAGTCTTATAGAATTTTAAATCAAACAAATATCACAATGGAAACAACACTTTATTCTACATTCTTAGATGACAAAGAAATTGCCTGCCGGATTTACGAAATGCTGGCAAATGACATTTTAGGCAAAGAACAATTGGAAAAGATAAAGTTACGATATGATGACATGTACCGCAATTTCTTCAATTATTCCAAAGACGAGGCACAGAAACTAGGATTAAAAGATGCTTTTTGGAAGTTTAGTACTGGAGTAGAGCCTTTTACGCCTGCTAGATGGAAACGTTATTATGAAGATACTATTACTGTCCCTATACCAATAACTCATCAGGATTTCAAGGATTTAACTACACGCACAGAAAAACGTGGAGCGATAGGCCTTGATCTTCCTACATGGTTCAACCTGAAAAATAATGACAGGCGGATTATGCTTGTGGCACAAGATCCTCTGCGAGGTAATACATGGTATTCTGATGTTGATAAATTCCCCAAAGGGAAAACTGGGCGCAAAGAAGATTATATATGCATAGATGCGTTGGTGGCATCTCCGTTTGGACTGCATGGTAAAAGTTGGAGAGATAAAAAGAATGGAGGTGGCAGAATGGCATTACTTGTTGAAAAACTTATTGAACACGGTTATGGCGTTTACCTTACCGACTGCAGGAAATATTTTGTATATGACCATAAAGAATCCGCCGAGTACTCTAAAGAGAAGAAAAGCATATACAAGGCTATTCTGCAAAAAGAGATAGGAATCGTTAATCCACAAAGGATAGTGGCTGTGGGCAATGAGGCATACGACTATTGTCATGAATTAATCGGTGACGATGTAAGATTGCTGCATGTTCCTCACATTTCAGGACTTGCTGCAAAAAAACAAAAGATTTTTTTCGAATTGGATGAAAATAAAAAAACTACTATAGAAGAACTTGTAGAAAGATATGCCAAATATATTATCAGCGAAGGTAAATAACGGCAAGGAGATGCTTTTACAATACGATTTTGCAGAGGTGTATCGCTAATTGATACATCTCTGCAATACTTTTGTGCTGTAATCATAAATGCAGCATAAAAAGATGAAAGAAGTAAAGGCACGGAAAATCGAGTTGGCTACAGTCCGGCTTATCATCAGGACTCCTCAAGAAAGGGATGTACATGATATTTTCGTTCTGATGAGCGACCTAGAAATAGCGGCAATCACCGGATTCAGACCGATGAACACGCTTAGCGAGGCTGAAGGGAAAATCCGCCGGGAAATGGACGGCGGGCTGATGTTCTGTATTTTGGAAAAGAATCTTCCGGAAAAGGTTCTCGGTGTTTTTGAAATCACTCCGCACAAAACAAATACTGTTTCGGGTGAGAAATGCAACTATGAGATATGTTATTTCCTCCATAAAGAAGCCCGAGGGAAAGGCTATATGACGGAAGTTGTGAAGAGAATGAAACGCTATCTGTTCGATGAACGGATGGCTGACTCGCTGACCATTGCAGTCCTGCCACGGAATGACGCCTCTCGCAGAGTCGCCCTGAAAAGCGGCTTTACATACGAAGGTCTGGAAAAGAAATGCGGCATGAATTATCTTGATGAAGTTGTCGACCTTGAATATTATACCCTTTATAAAGAAGAATACCTTAATCCTGATGAAAAAATACGTAAGGAAAAGCAGACCATCGCATCAAAGCAGAAATGGATTAATGACGGTGGCATTCTTTACCCGATTCCGGGCTATGCTTCGTTGCTCACTTCTCCCGGCAACGGGATATTCCGCATCTATGAGCAACCGCAGACAAAACGCTTGGGACTGGAGAAGATAGATGATACTTTCCGATTCGATTTCAAGATTTATGACCTTGACTGCGAGGATATTATGTCGAATATTATAAAGACATGGACTTCTGACCTGTTCAGAGAAAGCAACAAGAATCTTGGAGTGATTTTCAACGGCATTAAAGGAACAGGTAAGACAATCGCTGCTAAACAGCTCTGTAACCGCATTGGACTACCGGTGATTGTCATCTCAAAGCCCGTTGACGGCATGTTGGAATTTATTCAGTCATTGCATTTCGAGAGCATTATCCTTATTGACGAAGCGGAAAAAACTTTCCGTGAAGAGCAAGAAGTTCTGCTAAAAATGATTGACGGAGTTTACAACGACATGCGGAAACTGTATATTCTGACCACCAATAAGCTGTCAATTGACGAGAATCTTCTGGGGCGTCCGGGGCGTATCCGTTATATCAAGGAGTTCTCCAATTTGTCGGCGAAGGCTGTCAATGATGTAATCGATGACAATCTGAATGATATTTCATTGAAAGATGACGTTTTAAAAGTGGTTGACAGTCTGGAAATTTCCACGATAGACATTCTGAAAGCGATTATTGACGAGTGCAATATCATGGGTTCCGTTCCGTCAGACAGTACATTGAACATCCCGAAAGCAAAATACAAAATTCAGATTATCAGTTTTGACAATTTGGAGTTGAAATTTCATCGTGAGCTACAAGATTATATCATTAATCATTTGGCAGCCGATGAATCGGTGATAAATTGGCTTCAAAAAGTCATAGGCACGGATGGAAAAGGCAAGAAGTTCAAGAAGAATCTGGATCTTATAGAAGAAATGTATGATTGCAGAGTTTGCATAGAGTGGCGGCCGACTTCTACGCTCGGCGTATACATAGGCAAGCACCTCGGATGTGGAATTGTCAATAGCAAGCCGGACGGATATGGCTTCTTCACACGGGAAGCCGATTGGGACAATAGTACAGAATTATGCTGCCTTTGCAACGACTATAATATTCCGTCACTTTACAGAGGAAACTTATAACACAATAACATGAAGGATAGTGTAAAAGATAAAATTGTCGGGTGTCTGTACGGACAAGCTGTTGGAGATGCTCTTGGCCTTGGAACAGAATTTATGAGCAAGGACGAGGTTAAGCGGAATTATCCCAACGGACTTTCCGAATACAGCCAAATGGTTCAGGATTACCATAGAAAAAGATGGGGCAAAGGCGACTGGACAGATGATACGGATATGATGCTATGTATAGCAAAGGCTATTATTAAAGACCGTTGCATTAATCCAAAAACCATAGCCCATAATTTTAAGCAGTGGTTCAAAAACAAGCCGATGGGGATAGGACGACACACATATAACATACTTGCATTGTCGGATTATGAATCGAATCCGGAAAAAGCGGCTGAAATAATCTGGATTTTATCAAACAAGAATAGTGCGCCTAACGGAGGAATAATGAGGACCTCCGTTGTAGGTCTTTGGAATGAAGATGTTGCAGAAAATGCGGAAAGGATTTGCAAATTGACACATACGGACACAAGATGCATCGGGTCTTGCGTTATCATATCAGAACTGATAAATCATTTTGTCTGGCACAATATGCAACTTTCATTTAAGGAAATTCTCTCAATGTCCGATTTCGCAGCCAACTACTTCAAGGGAAAAGAAAATGACAGGATGGCTATGGCTGCATGGATTAAGTATGGACAATCGCCGGAACTGATAGTCAATGAATTAAGTAAGGCTATGGTGGAGCAAAATAAGCGAAAGTACAGAAATCTGATTTCCTCTTTGCTCAAATTGTTCTGGGATAAGTTCTTCCAAAGGCGTTATCTACAATATCGTGAGCGCGGCAAATCCAATAACCAAATTGCGACAGACAATACTTTCCTGACTTTACTTTCCTCCCAAGACGAGAGCATGGTAAAAAGAATTGGGGAATGGACAAGCCGCCAATGCACAGGCATGAGCATAGCCCACTTATATATCGCCCTTATTGAAACCGGGGAAATAAGCTCCAATATGCCCTTGACCCGATTCGTGGATGCGATGCGTGCATCGTTCCCCCAATCATACCATAGTTGGTGTACGGCAATTGCAGAAAAGCGTAAGTTACTTGCAAAACCTTTCGCCTAACCGGAAACAGTACGGCAAGGATGAACCCGAACATCGCTTTGCCATCGATGCTATAAAGACAGAAGTCCTGCTCATAAATACAGAATCGGTTGTCTAAATTTGATTCGTTTCAATTCGTTCAGTTCGTTTTCAAATTCGCGAACTGAACGAACTCTTATTTCTTTTTAATTCAGCTGATTACCATATACCTTTGCGCCATCACTCCCTATTGGAGCGGTGGCGTTTCTGTCTTCAATCCGTCGGCAGGACCGGCCTTAACCCAGACGGCAAACAGATATTATGGATGATTTATTCAATATCCTCAACGATGGTAAAGCCCACGTAAAAGTGGAAATGAATGCCGCAGACTTGAAGGCATTTTCGGATGAACTTATCCGTCGAGCCAAAGACGAACTCGGCACTATGGTGGAAGCAGCCCGTAAGGAGCGGATGCTTTCCAAGGCGGAGGTGAAAGAGTTGTTCGGTGTATGTGATGCTACTTTGTGGCACTGGGATAAGAAAGGCATTCTTAAACCTGTCAAGACAGGCAACAAGGTACTTTATCCAGAATACGAAGTGCGCAAGGCACTTGGCAGACGCAACCAAATCATCTAAGTTTATGGACAACTCTATTACTTTCCCTATCGGTATATTCCCTACCTCTATCCGGAACATAGTGGAATCACTGCAAAGGTTCGAAAATTACCAAGTCGATTTCACTGCCGCTGCCTTCTTGACTGTATTTGCCGCAGCTATGGGCAATACATGGTCGGCACGCTTCATGACAGGGTGGACAAGCCGCCCTATCATTTACATGGTGCTTATTGGGCCACCAAGTTGTGGCAAGACACCGCCATTGCGTCAAGCAATCGCACCTCTTCTGAAATTGGATGAAGCATACGACCGTGTCTATACAAAGGAAATCAGGCAATACCGTAAATGGGAACGGCTTACAGCCAAACAGCGTAAGCAGCAATCCATGCCTGATGAGATGGAGATGCCACAGCGGAAGTGTCATGTGGTGGTCAACTCTACCATGGAAGCCCTTATTTCGGCCATGCGTGACAATCCCCGTGGAGTGCTCATATACAATGATGAGATAGACAGCCTGCTTTCCAACTTCAACCGTTACAACGGTTCGGACGAAAGCTATTTTCTGAGCCTGTTCAGCGGCACGCCATTCAAATATACCCGGAAGTCGAACAATGAGTACATCTTCCTGTCACAGCCTTATTGTTCCATTATCGGCTCGACACAACCCGGTATGCTTTCCACGTTATTTGGTGGTAAACGCTCCCTGAATGGATTTTCTTCCCGTTTCTTGAAGGTCTATCCTCATATATCAGCGATGCCTTCTTGGAACGAAACTTCCATGCCGGGAGAGGTATTGGAGGAATGGGAGCATATCATCCGCAAGGTAGACAGCATAAAGCTGTCTCCTGCACAAGAGGGAAAAATAAACTCCATTGAACTTTTCTTTTCATCGGCAGCAAAGCATAGGTTGATAAGTTGGAAGAACGAAGTGAACAGTCGTGTCTATTCCGATTCTGAAAGCGATACGGAGAAAGCCCTATGTGGCAAACTGGAGACATACATAATCCGCTTTTGTCTTGTCATACAAGTTATGCGTGGTATATGTGGAGAAGCTGAAATAAAAGAGATTGACGAGGAGAGTGCCAGGCGTGCCATCCGGTTGATAGAATATTTCCGCGCGATGGAAAGCCGCATAACTCCTGAAATAGAAGTAGGAGTGTTGGACTTACGCCACACCGAATTGCTTGCCCTCTTGCCCCAATCATTCACCACATCCGAAGCTGTCGCCACCGGTAGGAAAATAGGATTGTCAGAATCCACCGTCAAGAGATTCTTGCGGGAAGGCGCACGTGAGTTAATCCGCAAAGAGGCGCATGGGCATTACTGCAAATCCTGAAATATCAATGACACTTTGAACTTTTTGACACGATTTACTTCAAACAAGAAACAGATGGTTGTTCTTTCCACGGAAACAAGATATCTGTTTTAGATTGCATTATTACTAAATAATTGTAAAATAAGCCTCTATAACATGCTCAAACTTTGGTTGTGTCGCAAATAATTTGTATTTTTGCGACAAAATGTGATATAATGGCAAGTGTAGAAGAGAATATTTTGACTGCTATTAAGGCCAAAGGAAGAGGTTGCATCTTCTTTCCTTCTGATTTTACGTCATACGGTGAAGTGAAGGCTGTGGGCAAAAGTCTTGAACGACTGACTGCCAAAGGCGATATCATCCGTTTGGCAAGGGGGATATATTCATATCCTGAGATTGATACAGTCTTAGGACTTGGAATATTGATGCCATCCATAGAACAAATAGCAGAGACAATAGCCCGTAGGGATAAGGCACGTATTGTGCCGACTGGTATATATGCTCTGAACAGATTGGGCATATCTACCCAAGTGCCCATGAATATAGTTTATCTGACAGACGGGGCACCTCGTAAGGTAAGCTTAGGAAATGGCCGCTCGATACAATTTAAATACACGACTCCCAAAAATCTCTCATTTACTAATCCGCTTGCAATGCTAGTTACGTTTGCCCTGAAAGAAATAGGGAAAGATAATGTAACAGACGATATTGCCAAACAAATTAAGAACGTGCTTCAGAAAGAAGATAGGGAAAAAGTGCTGGCGGATGAAGCACTCATGCCGGCATGGATAAGAACCTTCACAAGACAAGCGTATGAATAATTACTTTCAACTATCCAAGGAACAACAGCAGATGGTGCTTACCCAAGCAGCCAACAAGACAGGCTTGCCCGTTCAGGCTGTTGAAAAGGACTTGTGGGTAACTGTGGTTCTACAAATGGTATTCGCGTTACCCGTAGCCAATCATCTTGTTTTCAAAGGTGGCACATCCTTGAGCAAGGTATGGAAAGTGATACGTCGCTTCTCCGAAGACATTGATTTAGCAATAGACCCTTCTATTTGGGGGTTTGAGGGAGACTTGACGAAAAAACAAATCAAGCGGTTACGTAAGGCTTCATCCATTTTTGTGCGTGATGAACTTTGTCTGTCACTTAAAGGTGTCGTTTCAGAAACAGGAATGGAGAAATGGCTTCAAGTGGAAGCCGATCCAGATGGAGAAGGGGATGGAACATACCCGGAGCCAAGAATGATACACGTTCGTTACAAGTCTCTTTTCAATGAAAATCTACCTTATTTACATTCGGAAGTAAAGCTGGAGGTCGGTGCTCGGTCTTTACTTGAACCTACGGCAAAGGCAGCGGTGACTAGTGTTATAGAAGATGTATTACCTATCAGCACAACCATCAAGCAGGTTATGATACCTACGGCTTTGGCCGAGAAAACATTTCTTGAAAAGGCATTCTTGTTGCATGAACTGTTTTCAGCTCAATCTTCAAGAGAGGCCAATCGAAAATCCCGTCATTTGTATGACTTGGCGCAAATAATGAACACCGATATTGCATCACGGGCTATTGCTGACGATGACCTCTGGAATACAATACACCATCACCGTGAACTATTCACGAGCATGAGTGGAGTGGATTATACTCCCGACATTCGCAAACGCATTAGGTTGTTGCCTCCTGATGATGTCATTGATGATTGGCGCAGTGATTATAAAGACATGCAATCGTCTATGATATACGGTGAAAAACCGACATTCACAGAGCTGATGAAGAAAATGAGAGAGTTAGAAAATTTATTTCATAATACTATACTAAAATATTGATAAGATGAGATACAGTTTTTCTGGCCACGAATCATTCCCTTGTAAGTCTATGTGGCTAAAAAAAGGGTATGACTATTTAGTTGGTCATAATAAGTTTACAGATCCTGACGCCGTCGTAAAACTCGGTGTCGGTAAAAATATGGTTCAGTCAATTAGATTTTGGTTAAGAGCATTTGGCCTTTTGGATGATGATAAGGTAACAGAGATTGCTCATTATCTTTTTGATGATAGAGAAGGAAAAGACCCTTATATCGAGGATAATGCTACTCTATGGATTCTTCACTACCTGTTAGTGGTGACGGCGGTTTCAAGCATATATCGCTTGGTCTTTGTTGAGTTACAACGTGAAAGGAAAGAGTTCGATAAAGACCAAGTTCTTTCATTCATTAAAAGAAAGTGTAATGTACTTGAACAAAAGAACGTGTTTAATGAAAATACTGTTAAAAAGGACATAAGAGTATTTCTGCAAAACTATCTTGCACCAACAAGCCCCAAAGGTAACGAAGAATATGCGAATATTTTGTTAGAGTTAAGTCTTCTCCGTGAGAATGAAAGAAAGTATTCATTCAATGAAGTTTCTATAGAGCAAGTAAATCCATTGATTGTTCTATTTGCATTGGTTCACATAGCAGGAAAGGACAAAACAGTTTCTTTTGACAAGTTACAAGAACTATCATTGATATTCTGCATTCCAATTTCCTCTTTTTTGATGGTTGTACGTTCTTTAAGTGAACAATACCCCAAAGAAGTTAGCTATACAGACAATAGTGGAATTAGAAATGTACAGTTTCTTCAAGAACTAAATATATTAGAAGTGTTGAATAGATATTACGATAACGATGAAATTTAATTTATCTATAAACATAAGTCAAGGTGTAAGCGAAGACTTCAATTACATTGTTACTCCCAATGCACAAAAGGTGTATGGCAATATTGTCGATAGCTTCCAATCAGGAATCCATTCATTCTCGATAATCGGAACATACGGAACAGGAAAATCTAGTTTCCTAATGGCTTTAGAGCAAGACTTGCTCAACAACAAATATAATCTGGTATCGGGAAAAAGCGTTTTTGCAAATGCCGAGAGTTTCGAGTTTATAAATATCGTAGGCGACTATTCACCTCTCTCAACATTATTATCAAAGGAGTTGTCAATTGCTTCTTCCGATGATAGCAAAAACATTTTTAGTACGCTGGCAAAGTACTTAATGAAATTAAAAGCTCAGAATAAGTTCCTGTTTATTTTCATTGATGAATTTGGCAAAATTCTTGAGCATGCAGCTAATAATTGTCCTGAAAAAGAGCTATATTTTTTGCAGGCACTGGCAGAGTTTGTTAATGTTCCATCCCGTAACGTAATACTTATTACGACGCTTCACCAGAATTTTGGTACTTATGCTCACAAACTTTCCGAAACTCAAAGAAATGAATGGTTAAAAGTAAAAGGTCGTTTCAAGGAATTAGTTTTTGTAGAGCCTGTAGAGCAGCTCTTGTTTTTAGCTGCCAAAAGCCTAACAAAATCAAAGACCATAGAAGATGATGCCAAAGTGAACTTCCTCGACATATTCTTGTTAGCAAAGAGAAACAAAATCGTATCAGAGTCGCTAACAGCCAAGACATCTAAAATGCTGTATCCGTTGGATGCAGTGGCTGCTTCATGCTTGACATTGGCTATTCAACGGTATGGGCAGAACGAGAGAACATTATTTTCTTTCTTGCACGACACTACGTCTAATTCCATAAACAGTTTTGTTCCGAATGCCACAACGACTTATAACTTAGCTGTTGTCTATGATTATATTATATACAACTTCTACACTGCCTTGTCAGAAACAAATCTTGACTCTACCAATTGGCGTGCGATTCGGGTTGCTATAGAGCGAATAGAGAGTGGAATCATCACTAAGAATAACATTGATGATGCACTCAAAATTGTTAAGACTATTGGACTACTTAACTTGTTTTATAATGGTGTGGTAGTAGATTTAGCTTTCTTGGAAACTTACGCCTTAAAAGCATTAGGCATAAAGAATCCGGTAAGCATTATTGAGAATTTGACCGCGAACAAGATTATTCGTTACGCTGCATATAAATCTCAATACATCTTATTTGAAGGTACTGATATAAACATTGAAGATGAACTATATAAGGCAGCAACAATTGTTCCTATACCCAAATTAGTTGCAGCAGAAATAGTTCCTTATGTAAAAAAGACTGTAGTAATAGCATCTGCTTCATATTATAAGACTGGAACACCTCGTTATTTCCAGTATGTAGTTTCTAATGAACCGTATGATGTAGAGCCAACTGGTGATGAAGATGGCTTTATAAATTTAGTATTCCCTTTGGAGAATGTCAAAGATCACATGATAAAGTTGTCTGTGAGTTCAGGTAAAGCTATAGTCTATGCTTATTTTATCGATACAGAAAAAATAGTCAAACACCTATATGAAATAAAAAAACTGCAATACCTTCTTGATAATGTAGTACTGGAAGACCGTATTGCTAAAGGCGAAATACTCAAGCAACAGACCTTTGAGGTACAATTGCTTAATAAGACCATTAATAGTTGTATTGAAATGACTAATAATCAGGTTGAATGGTTTTTCAATGGAGAAAGACAGGTTGTAAAAAGTCGGAAAGATTTCAATAAACTTTTATCCTCTGTTTGCGATGTTGTATATTACAAAACGCCTATCATCAGAAATGAGTTGTTTAACAGGCATAAAATAAGCTCGGCTATTTCATTGGCAAGAGTAAATCTATTAGATGCAATGATTGAACATTGGCAAGAAGAAGATTTTGGATTTTCTACAACTCAATATCCGCCTGAACGTACTATATACAATACATTGTTTAAGAATTCAGGAATTCATCGCAAAAACAGCAATAGTATTTACAACCGATTATTACTCAATATTTTATAGATAATAAGTCAGAAATATG
>ENA-ORTB01000550-ORTB01000550.1-human-gut-metagenome-genome-assembly--contig:-NODE-550-length-50096-cov-4.642273_pt1 | contig 50096 bp, 42 predicted proteins | sample MGYA00241905_ERZ509174 | MGnify/ENA primary metagenome ERZ509174 (study PRJEB26280, sample SAMEA2338851) | human gut metagenome | biome: human gut; feature: human-associated habitat; material: faeces... | reverse complement strand
TTCTGCCGATAATATCCAGGGTCTCCTGCTTCATGGTCTGGGGATTCACGGAGATGCGGCTGACCCGGTGACGGTACAGTACCTCCAGCTTCTCTCTGGTGATGCTGTCGGCCCGGCCGGCCTCCACAGTGAATTCCTTCACGGTAGAGAAATCGAACTTGGACTTTAATGCCGTGATCAGACGGTCCAGCTGCTCCGGTTCCAGTGTGGTGGGCGTACCACCGCCGATATAGACGGTATCCAGTACCTTGTCCTGAAAATTCTCCGCCACATAATCCATCTCTTTGATCACAGCGTCCACATAGGCGTCCACCTGCCTGCGGAATGCAGCGATCGGATAAGAGGTAAAGGAACAATAGAGACAGGTTGTAGGGCAGAACGGAATCCCGATGTACAGACTGTAGCCGCCCTCATAATGAATCTCTTTTAACAGATCCCGCTCTCTCTTCGCAATATCGATTCCCAAAAGTGCCTTCTCTTCGCTGACGTAATGGCTCTGCTCCATGAATTCCAGAATCTCTGCATCGCTTCTGCCCTCATCCAGCATACCGTAGGCGATCTTCGTGGGACGGATGCCGGTAAGGTTTCCCCATGGGAGTTTCTGCCCGGTCACCTTGCTTAAGGTGCGGTACAGGAAACGTTTCAGACCGTTCTTATACCCATCTGCAAGGTTTTCTGTCTCTGCATCCCACAGAAAATCCTCTTCTCCCACACGGATCTTCGCTCCGGTCTCGGCCAGTTCGATTTCCAGACTGACCTGCGGTTCCAACTCTGCCAGCTTCTCCGGTTTTGTCTCCGGGGTGATGACCGTGACCTGGTCCTCCGCATAAAAAGCCTTCACCAGAGAATGCACATCATATTCATAGTTAGGATGGGATAATTTCACTACTTTCATTGTATTTTCCTCATTTACATAAATACAGGCACAGAGATAACTCTTTCTGTGCCCGAATACTTTTTGATTTAATCAACGCAAAACGGATTATATTTCTTCTCATGTCCGATGGTGGTGCTGTCGCCGTGTCCCGGATAGACTACCGTCTCCTCCGGCAGAGTAAACAGCTTCTCCTTCACCGAACGCACCAGCGTACTCATACTGCCGGTGGGGAAATCGGTTCTGCCCACGGATTCCTGGAACAGGGTATCCCCGCAGATTAAGAAACCTCCCTCCGGGAAATAATAGCTGACACCTCCTGCGGTATGTCCGGGAGTTGCCAGAACTTTGATCCGGATGCCATCCAGATCCAGTTCCTCGCCATCCTTCAGATACACATCCGCGGTGACCGTTACCGGGCGTCCCATATCTTTCGACAGGTTGCTCTTCGTATCCAGAAGAAACTTTTTCTCCGCCTCCCCGGCATAAATTTTCACGGGGTTCTCTCCATGCTCCCCGGCATAGGCATCCGCTGCCGCCTTCAATTCCTCACAGCCACCGATATGGTCGAAATGTCCATGGGTCAGAAGGATTGCTGCTGTATGTAGTCCGTGCTGCCCAAGCGCCTCCTCAATTTTCTCTCCATGATCCGCGGGGTCGAATACCAGCACTTTATCACTGTTCTCTCTGTATACAAAGTAACAGTTGGTCTGATAGATTCCCAGCGTCATATGTCCGATACGGATATTGCTCATAATAATCTCACTTTCTGTTTCCCGACAGGTTCCGCCGTTTTCCGGGCATCACCTTATCAGCCCGTGGTTCTCTCAATATCAATAACGCTGTCGATCCCTCGGATCTTGTCAATGATACGGTTCAGTTCCTCTCTGCCGCTGATCTCGAAAGTCGTCTGCAGCGTTGCCAGTCCCTGTCTGTTGGTTCTGGTGTTCATGGACATAATATCGATATTTTTCTCCGTCAGGGCCTTGGAAATATCTGCTAACAGACCGTTACGGTTATTGGCATAAATCTTGATCTCTGCCAGATACTTCTCCGCATGTGCCTCCTCCGGCTGCCATTCCGCATCGATCAGTCTCGCCCTCTCCATCTCCGGCAGGTTGATGATGTTAATACAGTCGGTACGATGGATGGAAATACCTCTTCCACGGGTCACATAGCCCACAATCTCATCTCCCGGCACTGGAGAACAGCACTTGGAAAAACGCACCGACAGATCCGCGATACCCTTTACCACGATACCACTCTTGGACTTCATGAGAACAGGCTTGTTCGCACCATTTTGCGCATTTGCCGCATTGTTCTCCGCAATGCTTGCCAGAACTTCCTCGTTGGTCATCTCTTTCTTATGGTCACGGTCGTACAGCTCCTGCATCTTGTTGACGATCTGCCCTTCTTTCAGAGCACCGTGTCCTATAGCCGCCAATACGGAATCCCAGTCCCGGAATCCATATTTCCGCATCACGGCATCCATGTATTCCTGCTTCTGCAGGCTGGCAAGATTGATGCCTCTGGCTTTGCAATAATTGGAAAGCAGCTCCTTGCCCTTTAAAATATTGTCTTCCTTTAATTCGTTTTTAAACCACTGATTGATCTTGTTCTTGGCCTGGGTACTTTTTACCACATTCAGCCAGTCACGGCTGGGACCCTTGGAGTTCTGCGAAGTGATGATCTCGATCCGGTCTCCGTTGTTGATCTTGTAATCAATAGTCACCAGTTTGCCGTTGACTCTTGCACCCACCATCTTGTTGCCCACGGCAGAATGAATGCTATAGGCGAAGTCAATAGGCGTGGATCCTGCCGGAAGGTTCTTGACCTCACCGGTAGGCGTAAAGCAGTATACGCTGTCGGAGAACAGATCCAGATCGTTCTTTAACAGGTTCATGAATTCCTTATTGTCCGACATATCCCGCTGCCATTCCAGGATCTGACGCAGCCATACCAGCTTCTCTTCTTCCTGTACCTCCGGCTTCCTGCCATCGGAAGCCTCCTTGTATTTCCAGTGGGCGGCAATACCGTATTCCGCCACACGGTGCATCTCGAAGGTCCGGATCTGGATCTCGAAAGGCTGTCCGTTGCTGCCGATCAGTGTCGTGTGCAGGGACTGGTACATGTTCGCCTTGGGCATGGCGATATAATCCTTGAAACGTCCCGGAATGGGCTTATACATCTCATGGATCACACCCAGTGCCGCATAGCAGTCCTTCACCGTATCCACAATGATACGCACGGCAAACAAATCATAGATCTGATCCAACGTCTTATGCTGGTTCTTCATCTTCTTGTAGATACTGAAAAAGTGCTTTACACGGCCATCGACTTTCGCATCGATCCCCGCATTTTTAATATGTTCGCTGACTTCGTCCACGATACCCTGAATGTATTTCTCACGAACGCTCTTGCGCACCGCGATCTTATCCACCAGATCATAATAAATATCCGGTTCCAGATATTTTAAGGACAGATCATCCAGTTCGATCTTCAGTTTGCTGATACCAAGTCTCTGGGCGATGGGACAATAGATCTCCAGCGTCTCCTTGGCAATCCTCTGCTGGCTCTCCGGTGTCTTGTACTTCAACGTGCGCATATTGTGCAGACGATCCGCCAGCTTGATCATAATGACGCGGATATCCTTCGCCATGGCGAGGAACATCTTACGCAGATTCTCCGCCTGCATCTCCAGCTTGGCATCTGACTGTTCTCCGTTGCTCCCGGACAGCGGAATCTTCTCCAGTTTCGTCACGCCGTCTACCAGAAGTGCCACATCATCTCCGAATTCCCTTCTGAGGTCATCCTCCGTCATCACGGTATCTTCCACCACATCATGCAGGATACCTGCCACGATGGTCTCCTTATCCAGCTTCAGATCCGCCAGAATGATTGCCACATTCAATGGATGGATGATATAAGGCTCTCCGGACTTCCGGAACTGATTTTTGTGGGCCTCGCTGGCAACCTTATAGGCTTTCTCGATCATAGAGATATCATCACTGGGATGATATTTTTGCACACATTGAATAAGCTCCTGATATAATTCATCCGGATTCACGAATTCTTCTGATTTACTTATCTTGTCATCATCAAAAATGACTTCGTTCTTCTCTTCTGTCATAGACGAAACAGCTCCATATTATTTTTATCGATGTCTTATTTTCCCTCGTAGCAGATGGCTGACTCCAGACGATATTTGCTAATGCGCTCACGGCCTTTCAGTCCTGCCAGTTCGATCAGCACTACCACGCCGGCTACTTCACCACCCAGAGACTCGATCAGTTTGATCATAGCCTCGGTGGTACCTCCGGTAGCGATCAGGTCATCCACGATCAGAACTTTCTGACCGGGCTTGATACTGTCCTTGTGCATCTCGATGGTAGCAGAACCATATTCCAGATCATAAGTAGTGGATACAGTCTCTCTGGGAAGCTTGCCCTTCTTGCGGATCAATACAAAGGGCTTATGATTATTGTATGCGATGGGGGTTCCGAAGATAAATCCGCGGGACTCGGGACCTACTACCACATCATAATCCAGATCCTTGATCTTCTCCTGCATGGTATCGATCGCCAGGTGCAGTCCGTCCGCATCCTGCAATACGCTTGTCACATCGCGGAAAATAATACCTTTCTCCGGAAAATCGGGAATGCTCTTTACATATTCTTCCAACTTTTTCATGATTCTACACACCTTTCTCTTATTTATTTAACGAATTATAGCTGCTTTTCTGCTACTTCAATCTGTTTTTTAATAAAATATTTGATGATCTCGCTTCTGGTAATAATTCCGATGAATACATTTCTGTCGTCGATCACCGGTACAAAGTTCTGCATCTGCGCCTGTCCCAGCAGTTCTTCCATGTTGGTATCGATACATACCGGACGGATCTTGCCGCTCTGGATGATATCCCGCACGGACAGCTTTTCCAGACTCTTCATGGTAATGGTATCCAGTTCACTGTTGTGGCTTAAAATATTCCACAGAAAATCTCCCTCACTGACTACGCCCACATACCTGTCCTCGGCATCGATCACCGGTACCGCCGTGTAGCCGTAGCGTTTCATCTTCTCCAGCCCCTGTCTGATGGTCATATCGTCCCGAAGAAAAGTAACCTCCTCCTTCGGGGACAAAAAAGATGCAATATTCACAATGTTCCTCCTGCCTGTTCTTTTGTGTCCATTAATTTTGATCCTTAGGGTCGACCTCTTCGAAGGTACTGTCCAAGGCATCCTGCTCCTGTTTGAATCTCCGGAGCTTGCGCGCAAAATAAATCGTAGAAAAGCAATCGCCGGCACCACTGAGGATCAGTACCACTCCCAGAACACGGAACAACAGAATCGCTGCTTTGAACGGATTGTAGATCAGTACCACTCCGAGAATGATGTTGATTGCCGCCACAATAAGAAGTCCCAGCCAGCTGCCGTAACCCAGTCTTTTCAAGTCAATGGCATCCTGCAGTTTGCTGCATCCGCTACACAGAACCAGTACTCCCAGAATAAAGGGAATCAGGGAGATGACGATCTCTACCTTGTACAGGACTACTGCTCCCAACACGATTCCGAGAATACCGAATACAAACTCATTGTGATAATAGTTCTCTTTGGCATCTCTGAGCAGATAGCAGATGATAGAAATGAGACCTGCCACGATCAGTACGATACCAATCAGATACCCCAGTGTCTTCTGCATGGTCTCGGGAATCAACAATGCCACGATTCCTAAGAGAATATACAGCACACCGGTAAGAATTGCTTCCCATTTCAATTCTTTCAGCATTTTCATATGTAACCCTTCCTTTCCTGTAACTGACTGTAACTGACTATAACTGTGAAATCCCGTTAAACTCAGGGGAAACGAAAAAGGGGCTCTCTGCAAACCTGCGGAAAACCCCCTTTCTGTTCAATTTACTTTCTGCCGCAGCACTTTTTATACTTTTTGCCGCTTCCGCAAGGACAGGGGTCGTTGGGATAAACCTTCTGCTCCTTCACAATAGTAGTGGAAGACTTCTGCTCTTTGTAGAGTTCCTTACGGGTCTCTTCATCGAAAATAGCGTTCCACTCTTCCAGATTGTACAGCCAGTCAGCCTCTGCTGCTACCATGTTCTTGTACAGAAGAGCCTTGTCAAAGCCTAAGTTTACCTCTGTATCCTCTTCCAGATCATCAATAGGGTTCTTCTCCACCAGACTGTCATTAATACCATCCAGGAATCCGGTCATGGTCATCAGAGATACCTTGAACTTATCTGCCAGTTCCTTCACGGTACCCTTTACTACTTCATCGGGATTCTTCAGAAGCTGTGCGTAGATCTCCTTCTCTTCTTGGAAATAAGCTGCCCAGAGCTGCTGCAGCTTCTCTTTGCCGGTTGCCTCATTATATGCTACTGATCTCCACTGTTCCATCAAATTCATAATTGTAATACCATCCTTACCTAATTTTAATAACACGATTTCTGCGCCCTCCCGGATCTCGAAATCGTCACATCCATTCGCATCTCGGACGGAAGTCCTCCCTGCTCATGTCTGTTTATCCGCTCAACAGATAAACTGCCTCGCCTGCAGGCAGTCAGGCCGTTCACCTGTTGGCAGAATGATTAATCATAGTATATAACAACTTGTCCTCAAAAACAACAAAAAAATATCAACGGGAAATGTATAATCCCGAAAATCCGGGACAGACTACTACTATCATCGGATCCCCTCCTTTGATCTTACGGAAGATACGATAATACTTAATCCTCCCCTTTTGAAAAGAGGCACCCACGGGTGCCTCTTTTATTGTGTTCCTGCACCTGAATTCTTACAGGGGAACTTTTCCTTCTTTGATCAGTCCGATAAATGCATCTGCCACCTTCGGATCAAACTGGGTTCCTTTATTTTTCTCCAGTTCTCCCATGGCGTATTCCACGCTTAAAGGTTCCTTGTATGCTCTCTTGGAGATCATTGCATCAAAGCTGTCGCATACCGCCAGGATTCTGCCGAGGAACGGGATCTCTTCTCCCTTGATTCCTCTGGGGTATCCCTTCCCATCGTATCTCTCGTGATGGGAGACAACGGCCGGGATCACATAATTCATATTCGGCAGATAATGAATCATTTCGATGGACTTCTCCACGTGGCTCTTCATGATCTCATATTCTTCGTCCGTAAGTTTTCCGGCCTTTTTAAGAATGCTCTCCGGAATACCGATCTTACCGATATCGTGCAGCAGTCCCGCCACCTTCACAGTCTGGATATCGTCCCGGGACAATCCCAGCTTCTGAGCCAACAGCACCGCATACTGAGAGACGTTGGCAGAATGCTGGAAGGTAAAGGAATCCTTCGCATCGATGGCCGCCACCAGGGCATACACCGTAGGTGCCACCTGCTCGTAACCGGTCTCCTTATCCTGGCTCTCCTCATTGATACCGCCTTCATATACCTGGATTCGGTCCTTACCATTACGCTTCGCATAAAAGGCCGCCCGCTTGGACTGCTGGAACAATTCCAGCGCATCCGCTGCCAGACCGGGATACCATGCCACACCAACGCTGAATGTAATGGGCTGCATGACCTGTGGTTTATTTGTAGCATTCTCCTGTACTGCCCGGGTCAGCTTCTCCGCCAGCTCCACCAGTGGTTCCCTGCCGGTCTCCGGCACCGAGACCAGAAACTCATTGGATCCTACCCGGAATACCTCTCCGTTCTCCACATTATCCAAAAATCTCTTCGCGCACCATTGCAGAATCCGGTCGCCGGTCTGTTCTCCGTACAGGTCATTGTATAACTTAAAATTATCCATGTCCATGTATAAAAAGCCCCGTTCTTCTCCCAAGGCACCATCGCGGCGCAGATACACTCCACAATAGCTGCGGTTATACAGGCCGGTCAGTTCGTCATGAATGGATACCTGATATACCTTTTCATAAGCATCAATGTTTTTCAGACTGCCGGAAGCAATATTTGCCATCTGCCGGATGCAGTCCGCCTCGCGGTAATTGAGCTTACTCTCCCGCAGACGCTCCATATATACAAATCCACAGACCATATTATCATATTTTAACAGGGCGATCTCCGGTGTCTCTTTTGTCTCTTCCTGCTCTACGATGCCACAGACTCTCTCCACCTCATCTTCGCCCAGCGGGATATGTCCGCTCTGTACCACCTCATGGTAACCGTCATCATTTATATTCTTCTCAAAGATTCTGGATTCCCAGCCCGGAATTGCATCATCCAGAATGTCATGCATATTAGCAAACAATTCCTTACGGTTTAAAATGGATGCCGCTCTGTCCTGGAATTTCCGCAGTCCCTCCAGCATATGCTTCAGCTTCTGGTTCAGGATATCCTCCAGACGCTTTCTGGCAAAAGCTACCACCAGCACCGTCCAGGCACATTGCAGAACGATATAGATCAGCAGTTTCTGCGTTACCGCCCGCTCCAGACTTCCCAGCACATTTTCCAGATTATGAGACAGGATGACCAACGGCAGGGATGCCACCACAACTGCCAGAAAATATACTGCACCTACCGTTACACGATAGGAAAAATCAAACAGATACTGCTTGTACATGATATAGACCATGCACACCGCCATACCAACGCCGCCCAGCATATCATACGGAAAGACGCTTCCCGGAATCAGGCAGAGCAGATTTCCCATCAAAACAAACAGGGTTCCCAGCAACAGCGGCTGTAGTTTTTTACGCAGCTGTAGGTCTCCACCGATCTTGCAATGAGCCAGATAAGTGGCATAGACCAATACCGAGACCTCCCATACCGTCAACACCCAGATTCCGGATGTTGCATGATACATATAGACATAAGTTCCATCGGCACGGGTCATCACTTCCGGTGCCGGCAGGATCGCACCACTCCAGGCATTGCCCAGAACCAGAGCTGTCGTCAGGACTCCATAGATATAGATCAGCGCATCATGCTCCGTAATTTCCAGAAAACCAAATAGAAATGCATACATAAACACTGGAATCACCAGCAGACCAAACAGTGCAAAATTATGCCAGAAACGAATTCCCGGAAATACCTGTAGCCGCATGAGAATCGCCCCACCGGTCCACACCAGGCAGGAAGTCAGCACTGCCCTCAGACTACGGACTGTCCGGCTCTTCATGGTATTGAAAAAGCAGAATAACAGAAAAAGGGAGCACAAAAAGGCTCCCACCGGAACACCGATGTAGAGATTTCTATCTAATGTCATATCCAGAAAGCTCTCCATACTTGTATTACTCCCTCACACTTTTGTTTTTATTTTCGAACCGATATCCCTTTTTCGACCCGAATCCTCTTATGTATGTAAAATTATACCACATTTTTCCTTTAAAGACAATGGTACGTCCAAAATCCTCTGATTCTCTGATCCGCGAAAAGGTAGACGTAAATTACGGCACTCTTCCTTGTATTCTCCGTCCACGATAACATCCAGAAGCGGTAAAAGTTTCGTGATCACCGGATCTCCCGCTTCCATCCAGGCCAGAAGATCCTTATCAAAATCATAGCCGGTATAGCACCAGATCGTCTTCCGGGGATAAATTTTCCTTACTTTCTTTACCAGAGAAAGCACCGTTGCACGGTTCTGCGGTTCCATAGGTTCGCCGCCCAGTAAGCTTAAGCCCCGGATATAGTCCGGGGCCAGTGCCTGTAAAATCTCCTGTTCTGTTTCCAGCGTGTAAGCCTGTCCGTACTGAAAATCCCAGGCCACACTGTTAAAGCATCCCTTGCAATGATGGGTACAACCGCTGACAAACAGCGATACTCTCACGCCGGGACCGTTTGCCACGTCCGTTTTCTTGATCGTCGCATAATTCATAGGACATTTCCTTCCCTTTTACTATCTGCATATTACAGATGAAGAACTCTTGCCTTGATCTCCTTGGTCTTGCCGGCATTCCAGAAGTTCTCTCCCAGATAACCGCAGGTTCTTCTGGTGACATTCATTTTCGCATGATCCTTGTTGTGACACTGAGGGCACTCCCATTCCATATTATCATTGATCATGATCTCACCATCATAGCCACAGACGTGGCAATAATCGGATTTGGTGTTGAACTCACCGTACTGGATATTATCGTAAATAAAACGGATGACTTCCTCGATGGCTTCCACATTATTGGTCAGGTTCGGTACTTCCACGTAAGAGATAGCTCCGCCCAACGACTTATTCTGGAACTCACTCTCGATCTTGAACTTGGTGAAAGCGTCGATCTTCTCCCGGACATCCACATGATAGGAATTTGTGTAATATCCCTTATCGGTGACATTGGAAATATCACCGTATTTTTCCCGGTCGATCCTTGCGAAACGATAACACAGTGTCTCAGCAGGAGTTCCGTAGAGGCTGAATGCAATACCGGTCTCCTCTTTCCATTTTGCGCAGCGATCCTTCATATAATCCATGACACGCAGGGCGAATTCCTTGCCGGGTTCCACGGTCTGGCTGCATCCTTTCATCAGATACGTGGTCTCATACAGTCCGATATATCCCAGAGACATGGTGGAATAACCATTGTGCAAGTATTTGTCGATGGTCTCGCCCTTCTTCAGACGGGCGATGGCTCCGTATTGCCAGTGGATGGGGCTCACATCGGATACCACACCTTCCAGTGCCTTGTGACGGCACATCAATGCTTCATAACACAGTTCCAGACGCTCGTCCAGCAGTTTCCAGAATTTCTCTTCATTTCCTTTTGCCAGAATACCGATCTGCGGAAGATTGATGCTGACAACGCCCTGATTGAAGCGTCCTTCCCACTTGTACTCTCCGTTTTCATCCTTCCAGGGAGACAGAAAAGAACGACAGCCCATGCAGGAAAATACATTTCCCTCGTAATTCTCGCGCATCTTCTTCGCGGAGATATAGTCGGGATACATTCTCTTGGCAGAGCACTGTGCGGCCAGTTTGGTCACATAGTCATATTTTCCGCCCTTTAAGCAGTTGTTTTCATCCAATACATAGACCAGCTTCGGGAAAGCAGGAGTCACATAGACGCCCTTCTCATTCTTGGTCCCCTCGATCCGCTGACGCAGGATCTCCATGATGATCTGCACGGTCTCTTCCACATATTCGTCATTCTCATCGATATGCAGGAAAAGTGTGACAAAAGGAGACTGTCCGTTGGTGGTCATCAGAGTATTGATCTGATACTGGATGGTCTGCACACCGGATTTCAGTTCGTCATGCAGGCGCATCTGCACGATCTTGTCCTTGGCTGCCTGATCCAGGGTATCCCCGAATTCTTCCTCCAGCTGTTTTGCAAATTTTTCCTTACTCTTACGCAGATATTTCCCCAGATGCTTGATATTGACGCTCTGGCCGCCGTACTGGTTGCTGGCCACTGCCGCAATGATCTGGGTGGTCACGGTACATGCCACCTGAAAGCTCTTGGGAGACTCGATCATCTTGCCGTTGATGGAAGTGCCGTTGTCCAGCATGTCCTTGATATTGATCAGACAACAGTTGAAGATCGGCTGGATGAAATAATCCGCATCATGGAAATGCAGCACACCGTTGTCGTGCGCCATGGCAATATGCTCCGGCAAAAGCAGACGTCTGGTAACGTCACGGGACACTTCGCCCGCAATATAGTCTCTCTGAGTGGAAGCCAGACGGGTATTCTTGTTGGAATTTTCCTCCGCCAGCTCCTTATTCTCATTCCGGATCAGTTTTAAAATAGATTCATCCGTAGTATTGGACTTTCTGAGCAGACTTCTCTGGTAACGGTATACAATATACTTCTTTGCCAGAGTATATTTATTGTGCTCTACCAGATGCTCTTCGATCATATCCTGGATATGCTCCACGGTCTGGGTCTGTCTGCCCTCCTGCTGTACATCCTCCAGAATCTCCTCGATCAATCCCTCACTGGCACGATACCGCTCCTCCACTTCATTGTTGGCCTTATGGATCGCTTCCCGGATCTTCTCCTCTTCATAAGGCACTACTCTGCCGTCTCTCTTCTGAATCTTCATTGCTGTTTCCCTCACTTTATATCATTCCCATAAGATACGAATTCCTGCATAAGCCGAAAGAAAAGCCGCATCGGAAGCAAGTTCCCGACACGACTTTTTCTGCAAATCATAGTGTCTCACTAGATTTTGTGTTTTTCAAGCAATTTCGTATCTACATCTTGTATCTAATATTATAGTGAGGATACATGGAAAAAGCAAGTATCTTTTTTAAAACATTCCTCTTCCACCATAACCGCCGAAGCATAAACCGCCACCGCCACAGCAAAGGTTGCAGAACAGATTGGCCAGACAAATTTTCAGGCACAGGTCGTTGCCACCCACATGGGGATAGCCATAGGCTGCCTGTCTGCTCTCATACCACTGTCCCCCGCTCTGTAGTCTCTGCAGGAGCATCTGGTATTCCATATTCTGGGGATCCAGCGCCACCGCCTTGTTTGCATGTTCCAGCGCCGCTACATTATTTCCAAGGCCCATGTGTGCCATGGCACTGTAGTAATACCATCTGGCCGTCTTCTCATGTTCTCCCATGCCGTCCAACGTATTTCTGGCCTCTCTGTAATAGCCGTTTCTGAGATAATTACCGGCTGCCCGCAGTCTGGGCTCTTCTTCATAGCCAGAAGTCTGCTGTTGCCAGCCTGCCTGCTGCCAGAAGTCTCCAAATCCCTGACCGTAGCCGCCATATCCCTGGCTTCCACCGTAGCCGCTTCCGCTACCACCATAGCTCTGCCTGCCATATCCGCCACCGTAACTGTAGCCTTCGGTCCGCTCCTTCATGATCTGCTGGTAGGCTGCCTGGATCTCCTTGAACTTTTCTTCCGCCTGATCCTTATTGGGATTGTTGATATTGGCATCGGGATGGTATTTCCGGCTCAGTGCCTTATATGCTTTTTTTATTTCCTCCTCGGAGGCATCTCTGCTCACTCCCAGAACACTGTATGGATCATAAGTCATTTCCCGTTACCTCTTTTGCACTGTCTTTCATCCGTTTCTTCCGCACGATCTCATAACGGCACCATACACCGGAATACAGAATATTCCGCAGAATATCCACATTCTGTAAAATAGGAAGCTGTTCGAACTCCTTACAGCACTCCGACATCATCATGGTCAGGATCTGCCGGCATTCCTCCTCAAAGCCCGGTTCCTCATACCGTTTCTTTAACGGATTATAGGTTCCTTTTTTGAGGTCCTGCTCGATATCCTCATAGGCATCCAACAGATAAATGAATTTTCCCAGGAAAAATCCAAGTCTCTCCAGATTGTCCTTCCACTCATCCTCACGACAGGATACAATCTGTGCCATGACTCTGCCAAACAATCCCGCCATGGTATCAATGTCCGCATTGCCCTGCTTTTCCGCATCCGCAAAATCCTGCATGGCCAGTGAGATAGTTCTTACTTTTTCCTGATATAATAACGGTTTTTTACGGAATTTTCTTCCCAACAGATAACTGTACACCAGTCCCTTCAGACTATGCTCGTCCTCCCAGTCGTCCTCCGCTTTATAGCAGGAAAAAAGTACCGTCATATCTGCCACATAATCCGTAAACAGATTTCTTCTTGTGGGATGTTTTTCCAAAGGATGGGCCACACATCTGCACTGGGCCTCCTGCTCCTCCGGTTCATATAAGCCGGTGAGCAGCATCAGGATAAAAGTCATATCGTAATTCAGAGAAAGCTGCCCCAGGACACCGTAACGTTCCTTCAGGCTCTGACACAATCCGCAATAATAGGATCGATAAACATCATACTCCTTAAATTTCATTTCCGACTGATTGATCACAATATATCCGAACATCTGGCTCACCACCCTTTCCTATATTTCTGTATTCCAATTTTCATTTCCCGTGATCCTGCCACAGGATTTTCCCGTCAGGTCTTGCGGATAAATTCTTCACCGCATTTTCTGCACCGGATTGCGATCTTCCCCTTATGTCTGGGTACCCGAATCTTCTGTCCGCATTTCGGGCATTTATAGATCTTGCACTCCTTACGACCGGCAATAGCCTTTTTCTTTCGCTGCCACCATCCGCGAACCTTCATTTCTTTCTTCAGATACCACTGGTTCTCGGCACTCCTCTTACTCAGGTCTTTAGAAAACATCCGGTAATACGCATAGACTAACAGGGCCAGAGCCAGCACATAAAATATTCTCAGACCAAAAAAAGAGAGCGTCAGGCAGACCAGAGCCACAATCATCAAAAACTGATTGAAGCGGTCGTTGCCATAACGCCCCCACATGAAACGCTGTAACTTCTCTTTCATGAAGTCCCACCTTTCGTCCGCCACCATACAGGGGACACATTATCCAAATCTTTCAGAGTCTCCTTCGCGAAGTCTCCTCTGAATGTTACCTACATTATGGTATGCCGAAAGGCAAAAAGCAATTAACTAAGTATAAACTTTTGTAAAAGAACTATTATTTATTCCACAGTTTCTGGGCCCGTTCATCCCAGTTTTTCGCGTATTCCGCGCACTTTCCGCACAGATGCTCCACAGACTCCGGTGACTGTAAATCAGTGGAATGTGCTCCGGTCTCATGCACCATACGCTGTAAGATTTCCGGATTTTCCAGCATCGGGCAGGGCTTTAAGTGATTGCAGTTGAAAGGCTGGTTCGCACGGTATGCCATAAACAGTGGCTGCTTCAACGCAGTCAGCAGATCTACTTCCTTGATATTGGCACCGGAATAATGGATGAATACACAGGGCTCCACATCGCCGTTTGGATTGATATGGCAGTAGTTTCTGCCGCCTGCGATACATCCGCCCACATATTCTCCATCGTTCTGGAAATCGAAGGCAAAGATAGGTTTTCCGCCCTTCATGGCACGGATTTCACGAATACGGTGATACATATATTCTCTCTGGTCCGGATCTAAGAGCAATTCGGTAGATGCATCATTGCCTACGGGCATATAATGGAAATACCAGCTGAATCTGGCACCTTTTTCAATGATCATATCCAGGAATTCATCACTGGTGACTACTTTATAGTTCTTGCTGGTATAGCAGATGGAAGTTCCGAAGATCAGACCGTACTGCTTCATCAGATCCATGGCATGCATTACTTTATCAAACACGCCCTTGCCGCGGCGTAAGTCGTTCACTTCGTCGAAGCCTTCCAGACTGATAGCTACGGAGAAGTTGCCTACCCGCTTCATCTCCTGGCAGAATTTTTCATCGATCAGCGTGCCGTTGGTAAATGCATGGAAGCCACAGTCATCGTGTTTCTCGCACAGACGGATGATGTCATCCTTTCTGACCAGAGGTTCGCCACCGGTGAAGAAATACAGATAGATACCAAGTTCCTTACCCTGGGTAACGATGCGATCCATATCTTCAAAGCTTAAGTTCAGACGATTGCCGTACTCTGCCGCCCAGCAGCCGGTACAATGCAGGTTGCAGGCACTGGTGGGATCCATCAGGATCAGCCAGGGGATATTGCACTGATGTTTCACACGCATCTCGTTAATCTCTTTTTTACCGCAGAACGCCGCCTCAAAACCATAGTCCAGTGCGGACATTTTGATGACATGGGGATCCACTTCGTTTAAGATCCGGTTCACATACTGCATCCATTTGCTGTCCGGATCCTGGATCATACGTCTTGCCGCATCATAGCTTTCCTTGCGGAAGGTATCTCCCATAAATTTTTCCGACAGATCTACCAGCTTTAAGAATGCCTTTTCTCTGTCTGTTTCGTCCTTATTCACATACTTCAGAATTCCGTCGATTGCCGCGCCAAATGCAGCTCTCTCAACTTTGTGTTTTGCGTCTGCCATACGATTTACCTCACTTTTGTCTATTTATTCTATGAATCACGGTATTTCAGATGTAATATCGAAACAATACATCCACGCCGGCAAGCAGGAAGATCAACGCTCCACTGATCAGTACACGGTTTCTTCCATGACACCCGATCCGATATCCCGCATAGATGCCGGCGATGACCGCCAGCGCAGCCATAATTGCCAGCTGAATGATCTGCACCGTTACTCTGGTGTCTAAAAAGCCCATGCCAATTCCCGTCAGAAAACTGTCCACACTGGTAAGCATGGCCCAAATGCATAGCTGTCTCCAGGCGAAGGCATCTTCCCTTCGTTCCAGCGGGTCCCGCATATGTAGTGCCCGGACGATCAGCCATATCCCGATCAGGAAAAAAATAACTGCCGATGCCGCCCTGAACAGTCTTTCTGTCCGCTGATAGTTCATTGCAATGTACGGAAGTTCCGAAATCAGGCTTCCTAAAAGCATTGCACCGCTCTGCCATCCTGTGAACAGCAGGATCATTTTCAGGATCTGCTTTTTGTCCAGTCTGGAAAGCATAGCGCCTTTGTATAATGCATAGGTAAAGACATCCAGGGATAGTCCCACCGATACAATGAAAATTTCATACCATGCCATCCATGCAACCCCTTTCTCCCGTTATAATGTTTTTATCTCTTTTCATTTTTTACTTTAAACAATTTTCCGGCATATGGTAAGATACAACCCTTGCACAGCGTTTTTCCTGCTCTTACATTTTTTCGATAACTGTAAATATTCCGCGACATTTTGGCAAAAGTGTCGTTTAAAGTTGAGAAAAGAAAGTTTTTTGGTTATAATATTTCTATCCCGGTTCTTTTATAGGAAAAGGAGTCCTGTGATGAAGACAAAAGAATTATTGGCAGACAGTTTTCGTTCTCTTGTGCTTACCATGCCTTTTCAGAAGATTTCCATCAAAATGATCACGGATGGTGCACATGTGATCCGCCCTACTTTCTATAACTATTTTCAGGATAAATACGAAGTGATTGAGTTTCTGTTCGACCAGGACATCGGCAGCAAAGTCGAAGTCATGATCGAAAACGATATGGAACAGGAAGCCATCAAGCTGATGTTTATCTGTTTTGAAAAAAATAAGGAATATTATCATCGACTTTTTGAAACCACAGGCCAGAATTGCTTCGGAGAATTTTTTTCACACTACTGTGAACAGACCTTTTTCCGGATTCTGTCCAGACATCCTATGAGGAAAATGCCCTGCGAACTTATCACACCGCAGTCACTGGCACATTATAATGCCCTCTTATTAATTGAAATTCTAAAGTTATGGCTCTCCTCTCCGAAAGAAGTCCCTGCGGAGAAAATTTTTGAGGCCTACCAATATATTATACGAACTCCGATACTGGATATGATCCAATATCCGGAACCATAAAAAGACAGGTCGAACTGACCTGTCTTTTTATATCTGATAAACTTATAATCTTGTGATCACAAAGATATCATAGATTGCCTGAATTGCGGTCTCAAAATCTTCATTTGCCACACCGATGATGATGTTCAGCTCGGAAGATCCCTGGTCGATCATCTTAACATTGATATTTTTGTGTGCCAGTGCGGAGAAGATTCTGCCGGCAGTGCCGCGGGTGGACTTCATGCCACGGCCTACGACAGCGATCAATGCCAGGTCGGATTCGATGTCAATGGTGTCGGGATTGGCCAGTCTGTGGATGCCTGCCACTACCTTCTGTTCCTTGTGCATGAACTCATCCTGATGTACGAATACCGTCATGGTATCAATGCCGGAGGGAACATGCTCGAAGGAAATACCATTTTCTTCAAATGCCTGCAATACCTTTCTGCCGAAACCGATCTCGGAGTTCATCATATCTTTTTCAATATTGACGGAGCAGAAGCCCTTCTTGCCGGCGATACCGGTGATCACGTATTTGGACTTCTGACAGGTGCTTCCCACGATCCAGGTACCATTGTCCTCGGGAGCGTTTGTATTGCGGATATTGATAGGGATACCTTCCTGACGTACCGGGAAAATGGCATCCTCATGAAGAACGGTAGCACCCATATAGGCCAGCTCGCGAAGTTCACGATAGGTGATAGTCTCAATAGCCTCGGGATGATCAATGATGCGTGGATCCGCAATCAGGAAACCGGATACATCGGTCCAGTTCTCATAGACATCCGCTTTGGCAGCCTTGGCCACGATGGAACCGGTGATGTCGGAACCGCCTCTGGAGAAAGTCTTCACCGTTCCGTCGGGCATGGCACCGTAGAAGCCGGGTACAACTGCTTCCTTACTCTCTGCCAGTCTGGCACGCAGTACTTCATTGGTCTTTGCTGCGTCAAATTCGCCGTTCTCATCGAAGAAGATGACGGTTGCCGCATCAATGAAATCATAGCCCAGATAATTTGCCATGATAATACCGTTCAGATATTCACCACGGGAAGCCGCGTAATTGCTGCCGGCCTTTGCCTTAAAGTTCTTCTCAATAGTCTTGAACTCATCGACAAGATCCAGATCCAGCTGCAGTCCGTCGATGATCTCCTGATAACGGGCTTTGATAGCATCCAGCTCTGCCTTGAAGCTCTTGCCCTGATCTGCCAGATCATAGCAGGCATACAACATATCCGTTACCTTGGTGTCATTGGAAAATCTTTTCCCCGGTGCGGAAGGTACCACATATTTTCTCTCCTTATCTGCCCGGATGATGTTTCCTACTTTTTTGAACTGCTCTGCGCTTGCCAGAGAACTTCCACCGAATTTCACTACTTTTGACATAACATTTTCTCCTCAACTCTATCTAATGATGTCGGGATCAAAAGCCCCGACTTTTATACCAGACGGATCCTGCCGAGCATCTGCCCGCCCAGTGCCTCGTATTTTGCCTGAAAATCTTTTTCCTTCATACTCTGTGTGAAGTATCCGAAGTCTTCCTTCCGGTCCTTAAGATGTACCATCCGGCCTCCGGGGAACGCTGCTGTAACCGCATCTTCCGCTCCGGCCTTTGCCCGGATGAAGAAACTTCTCTCGGCCTCGCCGATGTCTGCCAGCTTTACTTCCTCTTTGTCCCAGAAGCACATGATCACCTTTCCCTGATGTCTTGCACAGTCGACGACATCCGATACTACCGCGCTGGCGGTGGGAAGCTTACCTGCGCCCCGTCCGTAATACATGGAATCTCCCAGCATGTTGCCGGTGACAAATACAGCATTGAATACACCATGTACCATGGCAAGCGGATGTTCTTTGGAAAGTAAAAACGGTGCTACCATAACCTCTGCGGTATTATCATCAATGGCCCTGCTTCTGCCCAATAGCTTGATGGTATGATCTGTGGCATTGGCATATTCGAAATCCGCTACTGTGATCTTAGTGATACCTTCGGTGGGAACCTTCTCGGAATCCACATTTTTACTGAACATCAGGGAAGACAGAATTGCAATCTTACGGCAGGCATCATAACCTTCCACATCCGCTTCCGGATTGCGCTCCGCATAGCCTTTGTCCTGCGCTTCCTTCAGAACCGCAGCAAAGTCAGCACCCTCTTTTTCCATTTTACTTAAGATATAATTCGTAGTACCGTTTAAGATACCGTTGATAGCCTCGATCTTTTCTGCTGTCAGGGAATAATTCAACGGACGGATAATGGGAATACCGCCGCCCACACTGGCTTCGAACAGATAGTTACAATTATGTTCTCTGGCGATCTGCAGCAGTTCGGGACCGTGCTTGGCTACCAGCTCCTTGTTGGAGGTGCAGACGCTCTTGCCCCGTTCCAGAGCCTGCTTCGTGAACTGATAAGCGGCTCCGACACCGCCCATGGTCTCACAGACAATGGTCACACTGTCGTCATGTAAGATCGTATTGAAATCATGAATGACTTTGTCCTCGTAAGGATCTCCGGGGAAATCTCTCAGATCCAGGATGTATTTTACCTCCAGTTCCTGTGCGGACTTCTTGTTCACCATGTCCTTGTTTTTCTCGATAACTTCCACCACACCGCTGCCCACGGTGCCGTAGCCTAATACTGCAACGTTGATCATATCATAACCCTTGCCTTTCTCATAGCCTGCAAACTTTCAGGTACTTTAGTACCTTGCGCAGGCACAAATTGCATGTGAAAAATTTTATTCTTTTGCCAGTATTTTTACATGATGTACACTGGGCTGTCCCTCCAGCTGCTCAATCATCCGGGAAATGTCCCCCGTGGTCTGCAATACCTGAATACTCAATGTCAGAGAAGCGATTCCGTTGATGGGAATACTCTGATGGATCGTCAGGATATTGGCCCGGTACTCTGCGATGATCTTCAGCACATCCGACAATATACCCGGTTCATCATCCATCTGAAAGGTAAGAGTGATGGTCGTTCCCTGGGAATTGTCATGAAAGGGAAAAATATCATCTTTGTACTTATAAAAAGAACTGCGGCTGATACCTACCGCATCAACCGCTTCCTGTATGGTCAGAACCTTCTCTGACTCCAGAAGCCGCTTTGCTTCCACTACCTTTAACAGTACTTCGGGGATCGCCTTCTGCTTCACCACAAAATACTTGGTCGTTTCTCCCATATGTTATCCTTTCTTCCGGTTCGTATCTGTAGTGCGGACACTTGTTTTTCACCGAGGGATATTCTAGCACAGTAAAGCATGAAAGACAACCCCCATTTTTAACCTTTTGCTGTAAATTCCAAAAAGTTCAAAACAGGGGTTGTCTCTAATTCTTGCGGGGATATTTGTTCCCCGTCTCCCGATATGCGTTAAAATCCCATGCCGGTCCCGTCTGTAACCATTCATACATGACGTGTTCTGTATTCTCATAAAAAATGTACCGGCGTTCTCTTTTTTCTCCCTCCTGATATGGGAAAATCGCATCTCCCGCCGCTCCGTCCATCAGTCTCACATATGCATCCTGAAGATCCTCGTAAGCTGCAGGAACAAGCGATGTCTGTAACGGATGGCTCTCTCCCACACCTTTTACCAGGAACAGAGGATTCTGTCTGTCATATGCCGAGACCTCATTCTGAGGATCAAAGCCATGATCTGCCATAACGATAATAACCGAATTGTCATACAGATCTGACTGTTTCAGCTTATCAAGGAACTGACCGATCACCCTGATATTGGCCTCCAGCGTCTCCGTATACGAAGAATCTCCTACCGCATTCAGATCCGCATCATACAGGAAAGGAACATGCCCTCCCTGCAAATGATAATACCGGAAACACTTTCCCTCCTGATACGTCACCTCTTCTTCCTGCATATGTGTGGCAAATTCTTTGAGATCCCAGGTATACAGAGGATTGCTCTCGTCCACAAAGGCATTGTGCTGCCCCTGCGTCTGTACAATGGCCCGATAACAGTATTCCTTTAGGAAAAACGGTGCATAGCGGATGCCGCCCAGCTTGCAGATTGCCCGCCTGAAATACTTCCAGACATACGCCTCATGCTGCAGTTCCACCATATTGGAAAACTGATAGGTATACGAAGTCACCCACGGATCAGACTCATACAATGCGATGTCATAATCCCTCTCAGACAGTTCCCGGAACAATCCTGATTCATCCACAGCTGCCGCCGCGTAATCCAGATAATATTCTTCTCCTTCATACCATTTGCCCGATAAGATATACGGAACAGAAAACGCCGTCCAGGGATATGCTCCCACCATATCCGGATAATAAGTAAAATCAGCAAATGTCTCTGTATAGGCCGGATCCGAATCCATCACTTCTTCAAAAGTCTTCGCATCCACCGCATCCAACAGCAATACCAGGAAATTCTGATCCTGTGACAGACGGTACTGTCCGTTCTCCAGTGCATAATAAGTGGTTCTCTCCCGGTAAGCCCCTGTGGTCGCAGTCATCGTCACAAGCGTTATCATGAGGATTCCCGAAAGTCCCGCACTCACAGCCATACAGATTCCCTGAAATCTCTTTGCACCAAGCAGCTTTGCCACGGTCACGACCGCTGCCGCTATGAGAATACACACTATCGCTGTCTTTATATTTTCTCCCCGGTAGTCCTCCCATACGATTTCCGTGCCGTCGAAAGGCGGCATATGATTCACCAGGAAATTGCCCTGCACATATAAAGTAAGCAAAACCACCAGTTCCGCTGCCGTAACGAACCGGCAAAAAACTTTGGAGATACAGGCTGCCAAAAGGATTCCCAACACATTCAGTCCAAAAAAAAGTGCAAAATTCTGCAGAACCGCTTTTAATATCTTATAAAAATCAAACCAGAATTCTGTCTGGTTCGTAACATACAATTCCAACGGTGCATAAATAAAAAAAATAAAACAGACAGCAAAAGCTGCCAGCAGTCCCGGCGCTGCCACCTTCCACCTGTCCGTCACAAAGGTTTTCCATTTCTCTTTTTTCATCTGTTCCCTCTATCTGCTGTCCTTTTGTATTCCGTCCAACATTTTAACACGACGACTGTATAAACTCAACTCCAACATAAATAAAGGCCAGCCTGCACATTTACATGTACGGGCTGACCTTTGCAAACAGCTTCTGCCTAGATCAGAGGATATTTGTCTGTTAATTTCTGAATGATGGCTCTGGCTGCGGGAACCTGTTCCTCGCCGCCCTTTATGACCATGGCAATGGCCTCTGCCACCTGATCCATATCCTCGGTGTTCAGACCTCTGGAAGTTACCGCAGGGGTTCCCAGACGGATACCACTGGTCACGAACGGAGACTGGGGATCGTTGGGGATGGTGTTCTTGTTGGCGGTGATGTGAGCTGCATCCAACAGCTTCTCCACTGCCTTACCGGTCAGACCGTAAGGGGTCAGGTCTACCAGCATCAGATGATTGTCGGTACCGCCGGAGACAATCTTAATGTCACGGCTCATCAGGCCCTTGCACAATGCCTGTGCGTTGTCCACAATGTTCTTCTGATATACCTTAAAGTCGTCGCTTAATGCTTCCTCGAAGCAGACAGCCTTGGCTGCGATGACATGCATCAGCGGGCCGCCCTGAATGCCGGGGAAAATAGCTTTATTAAAATTGAATTTCTCGTTGGCTTCCTTGTTGCAGAGGATCATACCGCCTCTGGGTCCGCGCAGTGTCTTGTGGGTGGTGGTGGTCACTACATCCGCATAGGGAATGGGACTGGGATGAAGGCCTGCTGCCACAAGGCCTGCGATATGTGCCATATCTACCATCAGTACCGCACCGACTTCATCCGCTACTTCACGGAACTTTTTGAAATCAATGGTACGTGCATATGCAGAAGCACCTGCAATGATCATCTTGGGTCTGCATTCCAGGGCCAGCTCTCTCATTCTGTCATAATCCAGGAAACCGTTGTCATCCACGCCGTAAGGTACTACATGGAAATATTTACCGGACATATTGACGGGTGAACCATGGGTCAGATGTCCGCCGTGATCCAGATTCATACCCATAATGGTATCGCCGGGCTTCAGCACAGCGAACTGCACTGCCATATTTGCCTGTGCTCCAGAATGGGGCTGTACATTGGCATAATCACATCCAAACAGCTTCTTGGCACGTTCGATCGCCAGATTCTCGATGACATCCACGCACTCACAACCACCGTAATATCTCTTGCCGGGATATCCTTCCGCATATTTATTGGTCAGTGGACTTCCCATAGCTGCCATAACAGCCTTACTTACCCAGTTTTCAGATGCGATCAGCTCGATGTGGCTGTTCTGACGATTCTCCTCGTCAATAATGGCCTGTGCCACTTCGGGATCTACTTTTTTTACTTCATCCAATGAATACATGCCTCATTCCTCCTTATGTTACGTTAATTCGCTAAACTTATGGTTTAGTATAGCATAGAACCTTTTAATTGCAAAGATAGAAAATGAACAATGTTGGCAGAAGCCCCCTGGTGTGTTAGAATAAACTTTAACATAACTATTCAGAGCCTCATTCGCCATAAAAATTTTCAAAATTATGCTCATTCATGCAAGCATGATCCGCAAATTTTCCCGGCTCTGAATAGTTACAACTTTACGAAAGATGAGGAATCCTCATGTATCATATTATTATCAATCCCGCCTCCCGCTCCGGAAGAGGGGCAAAGATCTGGGTCGAACAGGTGGAGCCGGCTCTGAAAGCAGGCAATACCGAATATCAGACCTATTTTTCCGGGAAAGCCGGAGAAGTCCGACAGCTGGCCGCACAGATCACCGCAGAGCATGCTGCAGAGCCTGACTTAACGCTCATCGTTCTGGGGGGTGACGGCACGATAAACGAGACCCTTCAGGGCATTGCAGATCCTTCCAAAGTCATCCTCGGCTACATTCCCACCGGCTCCAGCAATGATCTGGCCCGAGATCTGGGAATTTCCAAGGATCCAAAGGCTGCTCTCAATCTGATCCTTCATAATAATACTCCCAGAGCCATGGATCTGGGGAGACTGACCTATCTGGACGAAGACCAGCCGGAAGAATCCAGGCTTTTTGCCGTCAGCTGCGGGATCGGCTTTGATGCCGCCGTCTGTGCGGAAGCCATGAGTTCCCGGATCAAGGATACCATGAACCGGATCGGCTTAGGAAAGCTGACCTATCTGGGTATCGCCTTAAAACAGCTGATCACTGCCCGCAAGGTCTCCTGCACGCTGACACTGGAGGACAAGGTACATGACAAAAAGGAATCCGTAGAACTCCCCCGTTTTCTGTTCGTGACCTGTATGAGTCACCGTTACGAGGGCGGCGGTTTCATGTTCTGCCCTCCCGCTGTCGATCATGACGGGGTATTGGATCTCTGTTCCGTAGGCAATATTTCCAAGGGATTGGTTCTGCTGGCCCTGCCCACTGCCTTTTTCGGCAAACATTATTTTGTCAAAGGCATCAATGCCCATACCGCCACACAGATGTCCATAACAGCTTCCGCTCCTCTGTGGGTGCATACAGACGGAGAAGTGACAAGAAAGAGCCGCGGTTTCCGGGTGGAATGTCTCCCCGGTGCCATCCGGATGATCACACCTTAAACAGATTTAACACACTCTAAAGATTTTCTTAAGAATGCTTAAGTATTCCAAAAAAGCCTTGATTTTTTTGTTCCGATAGCTATACTAAAATTGATTTTGGAACATAGGTTTTTAGAGAAATGAGGTTTTTATGGAAAAATTACGGATCTTCTATTTGAAATATAAACATGCCATTCCTCTTATTATATATGGCATTATTTACATGACCTGGTTCGCCTGGCTGGAGAAAAATACTACCGGACATTACCGGATCATACATATGGCGGCGGATGATTATATTCCTTTTTGTGAAGTGTTCGTCATCCCTTACTTTTTGTGGTTTGCCTATGTATCGGCTGTGGTCATTTATTTCTTTTTCAAGAACAAAGAGGATTATTACCGCACCTGTATCTTCCTCTTCACGGGCATGACGATTTTCCTGATCGTATCCACCCTGTGGCCCAACGGACAGCACCTTCGTCCCGCTGTTATGCCGAGAGACAATATCTTCACCCGTATGGTAGCCGCTCTGTATCGAACAGACACTCCTACCAACCTGTGGCCCAGCATTCATGTATATAATTCTCTGGGTGCACACTTTGCCATTATCCGCAGCAAATGCTTTGAGAAGAAAAAGGGCATCCGCATCGGTTCCCTGATCCTGGCTGTCTCCATTATTATGGCAACCATGTTCATCAAACAGCATTCCGTATTTGATGTGCTTACTGCTTTCGTCATGGCGGCTGTGATGTACACGCTGGTATATCGTTATGATCTGCTGATCGCTGTCAGAGAGTTCCGCAATAAGAGAAAAGCAAAACCGCAGATTGGCTAAAGGTTGTTTCAAAACATGCGCCGACGGCGCAGCTATAAAAATGCAGTGACGTTACCCACGCCACTGCATTTCTTTTGCCCTCATTTATGATCTGTTACATTACAATACTTCTTCGCTCTTCTTCAATGCCGAGGCAATGACCGCATCCATATCATAGTAGCGGTATTCCGCCAGTCTTCCGCCGAAGATCACGTTCTTTTCCGTATCTGCCAGCCTTTTATACTCTGCATACAAAGCGCCGTTCTTTTCATCATTGACTGGATAATAAGGCTCATCTCCCGGCTTCCATTCGGAACTGTACTCTCTGCTGATGACCGTCTTCGGGAGATCCTGTCCCTGTTCGTCCTTGCCAAACTCGAACCATTTGTGCTCGATGATCCGGGTCCAGGGAGTCTCACGATCCGTGTAATTCACCGCAGCATTTCCCTGGAAGTTGGGAATATCCAGCACCTCTGTCTCGAACCTGACGGAACGATATTCCAGTGCTCCCAGAGAGTAGCCGAAATAGGCATCGATGGGGCCGGTATAGACAACAGTCTCTGCCAGTTTATCCAGTTCCTCTTTCTGCTCCAGATAATCTGTGTTCAGGCGTACCTCAATGCCCTCTAACAGATGTTCCACCAGCTTCGTGTAACCGCCAATGGGAATGCCCTGATACAACGCATTGAAATAGTTGTTGTCAAAAGTCAGACGCACCGGCAGACGTTTGATAATGAAGGCCGGAAGATCTTTACAGTCACGTCCCCACTGCTTCTCGGTGTAGCCCTTTACCAGTTTTTCAAAAATATCCTTACCCACCAGAGAGATGGCCTGTTCCTCCAGATTTTTCGGTTCCGTGATCCCGGCAGTTTGCCGCTGCTCTTCAATCTTGGCCGCAGCTTCTTCGGGAGTCACCACGCCCCACATTTTATTAAAAGTGTACATGTTAAAAGGCAGTGAGTACAACTCTCCGTGATAATTGGCCACCGGAGAATTGGTGAAACGGTTGAACTCCGCAAATCGCGTAATGTATTTCCACACCTTTGTATCATTGGTATGAAAAATATGGGCACCGTATTTGTGGACATAAATTCCTTCCACGGTTTCCGTATAAATGTTTCCCGCCACATTAGGGCGTTTGTCAATGACCAGAACCTTTTTCCCTCTGTCGGCCGCTTCTCTTGCGAACACCGCTCCGTACAGGCCGGAACCAACCACCAGATAATCGTATTTCATAAGTTCTACATATTTCCTTTCTCACAGTCGCATTCCTGCGCTTACGTTATTTCCGTACGACAGCCTTCTCTCCGAAGACACGTTTCAGAACCACCAGAGTAGCCAGTGTCAGCAGAATACCGATCACCAGACAGATCACCACATTCTGTACAAAACCGGCAATGGTATAAGTCACAAAAGAGATTGCCGCCACGGTCAGTACATAAGGTACCTGGGTGGATACATGGTTGATATGATTACACTGTGCTCCCGCAGAAGCCATAATAGTCGTATCGGAGATGGGGGAACAATGGTCACCCATAACAGCACCTGCCAGACAGGCAGACACACCGATGATGATCAGATGCTCGGCTCCGGGTACGATAGCTCCGGTCGTGGGATCGGTAAATACGCCGGTAACGATAGGGATCAGAATACCGAAGGTTCCCCAGCTGGTACCGGAAGCAAAGGCCAGGAAACATGCTACCAGGAAAATGATGGCCGGAAGCATATTGGTAAGCCCCGTGGATGCTCCCTGCATCAGGCCTGCCACATAGACATCCGCACCTAACAGTCCGGTCATGGTCTTCAGAGTAACGGCAAAGGTCAGGATCAGCATGGCAGGAACCATGGCAATGAAGCCCTGGGTCAGACAGTTCATGGCCTCCTTGAAGGATACCAGTCTTCTGCACATGTAGTATACAATGGCAAATAATAATGCGATCAAAGATCCCCAGGGCAGTCCCACGGAAGCATCCGTTGCGCTGAATGCATCGATAAAGCCCACGCCTTCAAAGAAGCCGCCGACATAGATCATGCCGATGACACAGCAGACAATCAGTACGATCACCGGGATCAACAGATCGTAGACCTTGCCTCTGGTGGAACCTTTGGGTGCATTGTCTGCATTGGCCACGCGCTCTCCCTCGGTGAACAGATCACCCTTTTCTCTGGCATTGCGCTCATGCTTTGCCATGGGGCCGTAGTCGAAGCCCATCAGCGCCATACCGACGACGAATACGATGGTCAGCAGAGAATAATAGTTATAAGGAATAGCTCTTACGAACAGTTCAATACCGGAATAAACACCTTCATCCACCATACCGGATACTGCGGCCGCCCAGGAAGAGATCGGTGCGATCATACAGATGGGTGCTGCGGTGGCATCAATAATGTATGCCAGCTTTGCTCGGGAAATCTTATGTCCGTCTGTTACCGGCATCATAACAGAGCCTACAGTCAGACAGTTAAAATAGTCATCCACGAAAATCAGAACACCTAATAGAAAGGTGGAAAGCAGCGCTCCCGCTCTGGTCTTTACATGCTTTTTCGCCCATTCGCCGAAGGCTGCAGAGCCTCCTGCCTTGTTCATCAGTGCTACCATGGTACCCAACAGGATCAGGAACATGAAGATACCGATATTCCATGCATCCGCCACGGAATTGATAAATCCTTCGTTGATCACCGTATCCAGCGTTGCAATAGGAGAAAATCCGGTATAAATCAAAGCTCCCGTAACAATGCCGATAAACAGTGACGAATATACTTCTTTTGTGATCAGTGCCAATACGATTGCCACCACAGGCGGCAGCAATGCCCAAATTGTTCCGTACATAATTTTGCCCTCTCTCGTACTTTTTTTGTAACATTTCAGATACATTTTTACTTTATGGCAAACCCGTATACCTGTCAATATAATTTTCCAAATTAACGCTTTAGCACAGCAATTTATCCGTTCCTTTTCTCTTTTTCGCTTTAAATCGCTAAATTCTCTTGCATCCTTGCACGATCTGGGCTATAATGAGCAATGACATTTAGCAGAAAGGACGTGCCCTGCGCACGATGGAATACCATGAGTTTCGAATTTATCAAAAAACTGCCCACTCCTGCGGAGATCCGCAAGGAACTGCCCCTTCCGGCAGAATTAGCCAGGATCAAAGAAGAAAGAGATGCTGAAATCCGTGACGTCCTCACCGGCAAAAGCAATAAGTTTCTGGTGATTATCGGACCCTGCTCCGCTGATAACGAAGATTCCGTATGTGATTACGTCAATCGTCTTGCCAGAGTGAATGAGAAAGTTAAGGACAAGCTGATCCTGGTGCCCAGAATCTACACCAACAAGCCCCGCACCACCGGCGAAGGCTACAAGGGTATCACCAGCCAGCCCGATCCCGAGAAGAAACCGGATTTCCTGGCAGGTCTGATGGCCATGCGTAAAATGCACATCCGCGCCATCAAAGAGACCGGTCTCACTGCCGCAGATGAAATGTTATACCCGGAGAACTGGGGTTATGTATCCGATATCCTCTCCTATGTGGCCATCGGTGCCCGTTCCGTAGAGGATCAGCAGCATCGTCTGACCGTCAGCGGCTTCGATGTAGCTGCCGGTATGAAGAATCCTACCAGCGGAGATTTCTCCGTAATGCTGAACTCCGTATATGCGGCACAGCACCCCCACTCCTTCATCTATACCGGATGGGAGGTGAATACCCACGGCAACGATCTGGCACACACCGTACTGCGCGGTGCTACCAACAAGCACGGTGCCAATATCCCCAACTACCATTACGAGGATCTGATCCGTCTGTGGGATATGTATGAAAAAATGGATCTGAAGAATCCTGCCTGCGTGATCGATGCGAACCACTCCAACTCCAACAAGCAGTTCAAGGAGCAGATCCGTATCACCAAGGAAGTCATGCACAGCCGTAAACTCAGCCCCGATCTGCACAAGCTGGTCAAGGGCGTCATGATCGAGAGCTACATCGAGGAAGGCAACCAGAAGGTGGGTGCCGGCTGCTACGGCAAGTCCATCACCGATCCCTGTCTGGGCTGGGAAGACAGTGAGCGTCTGATCTACGATATCGCTGAGTACGAATAAAAAGAACGATTTTGCAAATGGGGTGCTGAATAGTTAAAACAGTTTCAAAAAAACTGCAGGAATCCTTTTAATAACGCAGGATTCACAAAACATTCCAATAAACATCCGAAAACCAGTGCGATCCATATGAGCGCCAGTTTTCCCAATCTGCCGGGCAGGGATTTTTTTCCCTGCCCGGTTGTGTGATGGTAAAAATAAATACTCCGGTGCATATCTTCACACCATCTGAGTAACAGGATCATAGCCGGCAGGTAACACAGATAATGGGGAAAGATGCTCACGATCCCCAGAAGGATCCCCTTGATTCCATACCTAAACACTGCCGTACTCAGAAAAAAGCCCACAGAGAATCCGTATTTTACGGTGACTCCTCCGCAGAAAATCCATCCCAGATAAGTCGTTGCCATGATAATAAGCACCAGAAAATTCCGACATCTTTTGCACAGCACGTACCAGAACAGGATACTGCTGTCCACGGTCATATATTTCATGCGATATAACGTGTCCTCATCCAGCATTCCCGCACGGTTTAACAGAATTCCCCGTCCGAAATACACCGCAAACAATCCCACCACAAATCCCGTCAAAAACAAAAAGTGCAGCGGGAGTTTTCCCGCAGGCAACATGGATCTGTTCCATTTCATATATTCTCGTCTCCCGTCAGGCGTTGTTAGTAATATATGCGGACAACATGGAAAATCATGCTTTCTTATTCGTCTTTCAGAAAAGAAAAAGCCCATCCGGACAGGTACTGCCTGTCTGGATGGGGTTCCCTAAAATCATTATGTAGCAGCCGGTCGTGACTGCTTTTGTCTGTAACGGAATTACTCACTCAGGTATTTGGACGCGTAAGTTAAAACGCCGCAGATTGTCTTGGCATCCTGGATCCTGCAGTCGTAGATCATCTGCTTTAATTCTTCTACGGAATAAGCCTCTACATTGATGAATTCATCTTCATCCAGATGCTGGTTTCCTCTGTCTTTCAGTCCTCTGGCCAGATAAATATCGATCTTCTCATTGCAGAATGCCACTGTGGTATAAATAGAGGTCAACAGTTCCACATGGTCAGTATGATACCCGGTCTCTTCCTGCAATTCCCGCATAGCTGCCTGATCCGTGGGCTCTTCTCTCCCGTTCAGTCCGCCTGCCGGAATCTCCAGAGTCTCACGCTCCAGGGCATTGCGGTACTGACGCACCATCAGAAGCTTACCGTCTTCTCTCACGGCTACTACTGCAGCCGCCCCTTTATGGTCGATCAGATCCCATTTTGCTATATTACCGTTGGGAATCTGCATGGTATCCTGATAATAGTCGATAATAGCACCCTTTGCTACCAGATCACGGCTGATACGCTTGAATTCTTCCATGACTTATCATCCCTTCTCATCCAAATCGAATACTTACCTGCTTTCCAGTAATTTATCTACGCTCACCATCTTGACGCAGAGTACAAACAGATCCGTAGCCATTGCCATCTCCTCCGGTGTGGGGAAGGAAGGTGCAATACGGATATTGGAATCCTTGGGATCCTTCTTGTAGGGGAACGTAGCGCCTGCTCCGGTCAGAGTCACGCCTGCTTCCTTACACTTTGCCACGATAGCCTTGGCACAGCCTTCCAGGGCATCAAAGGAGATGAAATATCCACCGTTGGGCTTAGTCCAGGTACCGATGCCTAAGCCTCCCAGCTCATTCTCCAGCACTTGCAGTACAGCCTCGAACTTGGGACACATGATCGCTGCGTGCTTCTTCATATGTTCACGTACACCATTGATATCCTTGAAATAACGTACATGGCGTAACTGGTTGATCTTATCATAACCAATCGTCTGGATCGTCATGGACTTGCGCATATCATCCAGGTTTGCCTTGGAAGATGCAATAGCCGCAATGCCGGCTCCTGCGAAGGTTACCTTGGAGGTGGAGCAGAACTCGAATACCATGTCCGGATGTCCTGCTTTCTCACACTCGGAAAGAATCTCTAACAGCTGGTCCTGTCTGTCATCATATAAATGATGGATGGCATAGGCATTATCCCAGAAAATACGGAAATCCGGTGCGGCAGGCTGCAATGCTGCGAAACGTCTTACAGTCTCATCGGAGTAGGAATAGCCCTGAGGGTTGGAGTATTTGGGTACGCACCAGATACCCTTGATGGCAGGATCTTCAGACACCAGCTTCTCTACCATGTCCATATCCGGTCCTTCGGGTGTCATGGGCACATTGATCATTTCAATTCCGAAATGCTCTGTGATTCCAAAATGTCTGTCATAACCGGGTACGGGACACAGAAACTTTACATGATCCAGCTTACACCAGGGGGTATTGCCTAAGATGCCATGGGTCATAGCCCGGGATACGGTATCATACATGATGGTCAGGCTGGCATTGCCACAAACGATCACATTTTCCGGCTTCACTTCCAGAATGTCAGCGATCAGTTTCTTTGCCTCAGGAATACCGTCCAGGCCACCATAATTTCGAACATCCATTCCATCCTCAGCCTTCATAGCGCTCTGAGAATTTACAACATCGAGATAATCCATTGTCATATCCAGCTGGTTAACTGCCGGTTTTCCTCTGGACATATCCAGTTTCAGGCCTTTGCCTTTTGCATCTTCATATGCAGCGTTCAGCTCTGCTTTCAATGTTAAAAGTTCTTCCTTGGATAATTCCTGATATGCTTTCATTTCGTACCATACCTTTCTCGTTTTTTCCCATAGGGAATACGCTTTCTTCTGTGGACGTTGGATAATCGTATACAATCATACACTTCGAATATCATACTATAAGAAAGTTCTTTGTACAATACCTTTTTTCGAAAATTTTATCAAAAAAGCTGCTGTGCTTTAACAGCACAACAGCTTTTCTTACTTCGTATGAAATTGTCATTTCTGACTGGTCAGTTATTTGGCGTAATCAATTACGCGGCTCTCACGGATCACATTTACCTTGATCTGTCCGGGATATTCCAATTCAGCTTCGATCTGCTTGGAAATATCTCTTGCCAACAATACCATATCGGCATCTGAAATCTGCTCGGGCACTACCATAACACGAACTTCACGACCTGCCTGAATAGCAAAAGATTTATCTACACCTTTGAAATTGTTTGTGATATCTTCTAACTGTCTTAATCTGCTAGTATAGGTTTCCAGTGTTTCCCTTCTAGCTCCCGGTCTTGCAGCGGATATTGTATCAGCAGCTTGTACAATACATGCAATCAGGGAAGTAGGCTCTACATCGCCATGGTGAGATTCCACGGCATTGATAACCGTAGCGTTCTCTTTATATTTCCGACACAGTTCAGCACCCAGCTGAATATGGGAACCTTCCATCTCGTGGTCTACTGCCTTACCGATATCATGCAGCAGTCCCGCTCTCTTGGCAAGTCTCACATCCAGTCCCAGCTCCGCTGCCAGAAGACCTGACAACTGTGCAACCTCGATGGAATGCTTTAATGCGTTCTGACCATAGCTGGTACGGAATTTCATCTTACCGAGTAATCTTACCAGTTCGGGATGAATGCCATGTACACCAACCTCCAGAGTTGCGGCTTCTCCCTCTTCCTTGATCATTACTTCGACTTCCTTCTGCGCCTTCTCTACCATCTCTTCGATTCTGGCCGGATGGATACGTCCGTCCACAATCAGCTTCTCCAGCGCAATTCTCGCTACCTCACGACGAATCGGATCAAATCCGGACAGGATTACTGCTTCCGGTGTATCATCTATGATCAGGTCTACACCTGTCATGGTCTCAAGGGTACGGATGTTACGTCCCTCACGTCCGATGATACGTCCCTTCATTTCGTCATTCGGTAACTGTACAACGGAAATTGTAGTCTCAGAGACATGGTCTGCTGCACATCTCTGTATAGCGTTAACCACATATTCCTTTGCCTTTTTGTCTGCTTCTTCTTTGGCCCGACTCTCCATTTCCTTGATCATCACGGCCGATTCATGTTTCACTTCATCTTCAACAATTTTCAATAAGTAGTCTTTTGCTTGTTCAGAGGTTAATCCTGAAATTCGTTCCAGTTCCTGCACACGCTGCTCATTCAGTCTGGAGACTTCTTCCTTCATGCGATTGAGGGATTCTTCTCTGGATGCTAAACTTGCCTCGCGCTTCTCGATGGCATCTGCTTTCTTATCGATGTTCTCTTCCTTCTGCTGAACTCTGCGCTCATACCGCTGGGCTTCCGCTCTGCGTTCCTTGATTTCTTTGTCCAGTTCATTCTTGGTACGAATGGACTCTTCCTTGACTTCCAGGAGTGATTCGCGCTTTTTGTTCTCTGCAGTCTTCAGAGCTTCATCAATAATCTCTCTTGCCTTCTCCTCTGCGTTGCCGATGGTTCCCTCCGCGTTCTTCTTCAGACGGTTCGTGGTAACCTTTGCTGTGATCAGCACTGCAGCTATAATGGCAATAACAGAAACCACTAATACTATTACAATATTAGTGTCCACTACAGGAGCACCTCCTTATGAAATTTTCATTGTACATTTTGCTCCGATAATACAAATTATCGTTCATAATAGAATGCAATTTATGTACATTCTAACAAGCAATTCACAACAGTATTAGTGTAAACTGAAATTACACCCATGTCAAGTACAAGTCGCAATTAGTCCAAAAATAGTTCCTATATCAAAACAATCTTTGTGCATTATTTCTTGCTGTTATGTGTCGTCCGGTATTCTCAGAAATCATCGCTATGCATGCCACCGATGGCTTTGCGGATAGCTTCTGCGGAGAATCCCTTTCTGGCCAGAAAAGCGTAGATTTTCTGACGTTCCTTCCAGTCTGTCTCTGCTTCCGGATCATAGTGCTTCTTATGAAGCTGTTCCCGGATCATACGCTGTTCGTCCTGCTCCCCACCGTTCTCCCGCCAGACCTGCCAGGCCTCTTCCATGGTAGCTGCTGAGATTCCTTTGCCCTGCAGATCCTGTTCGATCCGCCGCCTGCTGCGGCTGTCCTCATGGTAAGTAATATAATCCACGGCATATCGAAGATCATCAATATAATGAAAGCCCGCCACATAGACGATAGCCTGCTCTATGATCTCCGCCGGATAAAAGCCCTGCTGTAATTTTGTCCGCAGCTGTGCCGTCGTATATTCTCTTCCCTGCAACAGGTTCATGGCACGAAGCTTCGCCCGCTTGGGAAGTACCTCCTGCATGATAGTCCGATAGTCTTCCTCGCTTAATTGCTGTCCTTCCTTTATATGGTAAAGACGCAATTCGCCTTTGTACAATACAAAGGCGAATTCCTGATCAATATATACTTTGCTTCTCGATTTGGAAAGTTCCGTAACCTGTGTTACCAGCATGGATCTACTCTTCCTTCTCTGCTGCTGCAGTGACATCTGCCTTTAGTCCGTAATGCTCTCTGACCTTCTCGGCAATCTCATCGCAGATGGCGGGATTGTCTTTTAAATACTGCTTGGCATTCTCACGGCCTTGTCCGATCTTGTTGCCCTCGTAGGCATACCAGGCACCGGACTTTGCCACAACGTCACAGCTGGCTGCCAGATCCAGAATATCTCCTACCATGGAAATACCTTCACCGAACATGATATCAAACTCTGCTTCCTTGAAAGGAGGTGCAATCTTATTCTTAACGACTTTGACACGGGTACGGTTACCGATCACTTCACCGCCCTGCTTCAGAGCTTCGATCCTTCTGACATCCAGTCGTACAGAAGAATAGAACTTCAGCGCACGTCCGCCAGTAGTGGTCTCAGGATTACCGAACATTACACCTACCTTCTCACGCAGCTGGTTGATAAAGATAACCGTACAGTTGGACTTGCTGATCACAGCGGTCAGCTTGCGCAGCGCCTGGGACATCAGTCGTGCCTGTAAACCCACATGGCTGTCTCCCATATCACCGTCAATCTCGGCCTTGGGTACCAGTGCGGCTACGGAGTCCACTACGATAATGTCAATGGCTCCGGAGCGTACCATGGTCTCCGTGATCTCCAGTGCCTGCTCACCGTTATCCGGCTGGGAAATGTACAGGTTGTCAATATCTACGCCGATGTTCTTCGCATAGACAGGATCCAGAGCATGCTCCGCATCGATGAATCCGGCAATACCGCCTCTTTTCTGTACTTCTGCGATCATATGTAATGCAACTGTCGTCTTACCACTTGATTCAGGTCCATAAATTTCAATAATACGTCCTTTCGGAACGCCGCCAACACCAAGTGCCAGATCCAGACTCAGAGAACCGGTCGGAACCGTCTCAACATGCACCTGTGCCGCCGGATCACCCAGCTTCATAACTGCTCCCTTACCAAAATCTTTCTCAAGCTTTGCAATTGCTGCGTCTAATGCTTTCTTTTTATTCTCATCATTCATTGTATTATTCGCCATCATTAATCTCCTTATCCCAGATTCTTCGCCCACGCTCTCCATCGAACGAATGTTTGTTCTGGTTCTATATTAGTACATATGTTCTGGTTTGTCAACTACATTTTTAAATCAGATCCACACGTCTCACCTTCCCCGGAGAAGAAACCGAACCCCTCCCGAAAACCTTTCTCGCCCAGATCCTCAAAGCTTCTGACTCCCCCATCATACCACATCTCCCCCTTCCCCCACAACCAGAACACTTCTTCTCGGAAGCCATTGCTGACATAATTTTCGCATTCGGAGGCTCATCGGAATGCCCTGCACAACTAAATCTGTCCGGTTTATTTTATTAAAAGCGCGTCCGTCTTCTATTTTCCCGCAAACCGCCCGTCCTGCAATCTAAAGCTCAAACACCTCAAGATCATCCGGCACAAACAACTTCCCGTGATAGTACTCCCGTCCTTCCCGCGTATAAAGCTCTTTCCTCTCCTTAAGATGCATCTCTTCCGTATGATACAAGATCAGATGCGGAATCTGAAGCTCCTCGGCAAGCTGACATGCTTCTTTCACAGTACTGTGGTGCTTTTCATAAGGCTTGAACTTATCTGCTTCTCCATACAGACAGAACGCCTCATGGGTCAGCCAGTCGCTGCCTTTCACAAATTCATAATCTTTCTCATTGTACGGTTCGTCACCGCAGCAGGTAAACTTCACTCCGTTCGGAAGCAGCATCGTAAACCCGAACTGCTTTGCCTTCGTGGAAAAAATATCGAAAAAGGTGACCGGACAGCCAAGGATTTCCTTTGTCTCTCCGTGATGCACCGGCACAAAAAGAATCCGGTCATCAAAATATTTCGTCACCTTTTTCTGGATCGTAAGCTCTGCGATCATGCGGATTGATCTTGCCAGCTCTTCATGGCAGTAGATCCGCAGATTCCCCTCATATTTTCCCTGGCCGATCTTCTTCTGCCCGATCATCCGTATCAGCCAGATCACGCCCAGAAGATGATCGATATGTTCATGGGTAATAAAAATATCGTGAATGTCTTCCAGCTGGATCCCGGTGTCTTTTAACACCTTTAAAATACGGTTTCCGCCGCCGGTATCCACCAGAAAATGCCTGTTTCCATCCGAGAGGGCAAAACATGTATTATAGCATTCCGTTACTGTTGCATTTCCCGTTCCAAGTATTGTAAGCTTCATCCGTCATTACTCCTGTCTCATTTCAACCACTTCACCTGCACATTTGTAAATACTTCCTCCCGGCACAAATCCTCTAACCGAAGAAAGTGGATAAATATTGGTATGCGGTCCTACTACACTTCCCGGGTTCAGAATGGTTCCACATCCAACTTCTACATGGTCACCCAGCATCGCGCCGAACTTTTTCATACCGGTCTCGATATTTCCTTCCGGCGTCTTTACAACCACCAGTTTTTTATCGGATTTCACATTAGATGTGATAGAACCTGCTCCCATATGTGACTTGTATCCAAGGATTGAATCCCCCACATAATTATAATGTGGAACCTGTACTTTATTGAAGAGGACCACATTTTTCAGCTCGGTAGAATTTCCGACAACTGCCCCTTCTCCTACGATCGCATTTCCGCGGATAAACGCACAGTGTCTTACCTCTGCGTCCTTTCCGATGATCGCCGGACCGCCGATAAATGCAGTCGGTGCAACCTTTGCGGATCTGGCAACCCACACATTTTCTCCACGTTTTTCATACTCTCCTTCCGGAAGAGACGCACCCAGTTCCAGGATAAAACTGCTGATTTTCGGAAGTACTTCCCACGGGTAGGTCACTCCTTCAAACAAATCCTTTGCGATTGTCTCTTCCAGCGTATACATTTCTTTAACCGTCATTTCTTTCATTCTTTCTTTCCTTTCGATGCTCTGCCTTTGGTTTCTTTTTTATAAAATGCTGCTGCCCTGTCATAGCAGCTTCTTAACTGATACTGGTTATTCAGTCCCAGTACCCCGTTGGTTCTGCTGACAATAAAATGATCCAGTTTTGTCATATATTCATCCGATGTAATTTCTCCCTCTGCCACATAGTTAAGCCCCTTTTCCCAGCTTGCCGTCAGCTCCGGATTCAGAAGTGAACGGATAGAATTCAACACCACATCATAGATCATTTCTCCAAGAAGCGTCGGTGTGATCACCTGCGTCTTTTTATTCAGTGCCAGATATTTGATATTGAAGAGCTTTTTCAGGATCTCCGCCCTGGTCGCACTGGTTCCGATCCCGCTTCCTTTGATCTGCGCACGAAGTTCCTCATCCTCGATCAGCTGACCTGCATTTTCCATCGCAAGGATCATGGAACCGGAATTGTATCTCTTCGGCGGTGAAGTTTCTCCCTCTTTGATATCCAGTGATTTCACATCCAGGATATCACCTTTTTTTAACTTCTGGATGGATGCAAAAAATGCGGCATCCAGATCCACATTGTTATCACTTCCATCTCCTTCCGCGTCATTTCCATTTGCATTTTTCTTTGGGGCAGGGACCCCTGCCACCTTCAGATATCCTTCTTCCGCAAGTACACGGAAGTTGGAGAAAAACTGTTCTTTTCCGATCTGTGTTACCAACGCCACTTTCTGATAAACTGCCGGAGGATAGAAGATACTCAGAAACCTCCGGACGATCACATCATACACATGATGAGCCGTTGCAGATACCGAATTCAATGCTGAAAGTCCCTGTCCTGTCGGGATGATCGCATAATGATCCGTGATCTGCTTGTCATTGACATAACGCGTCTTTGCCAGATTTTTATATGCTCCATAATGCAGAATATCCTGCATATATGGTGCAGCCATCTGGTATTTACTCAGCCCGTTCAGGTTCTTTGTGATCTCCTTTGATACTGCCGTCGAAAGCACTCTGGCGTCTGTTCTCGGATAGGTGACAAGCTTCTTCTCGTAAAGCTCCTGCACAATGCGGAGCGTTTCATCCGGACTGATCTTGAACCGTTTGGAGCATTCGTTCTGAAGTTCTGCAAGGTTAAACAGAAGTGGCGGATTCTTTTTCTCTTTTTTCTTTTCGATGGATACAATCCGGCAGGTAAGAGGGGATGTTCCCTCTTTCAAAACAGCTATCAGCTTTTTGGCCTCCTCTTTCTCTTTAAATCCATTCTCTTTGTAGAGCTTTGGAGACTCAAAATAAGCCGAACCTTTCACTGCACGCCACTCACCGGTAAAAGTATGTCCGTCTACATTTACCGATTCGATCACACGATAGAACGGCGTTTTAACAAATTCACGGATCTCCCGTTCCCGCCTTACGACCATTCCAAGGACACAGGTCATCACACGTCCGACAGATACAACCGTGTATTTATTCCCAAGATAATTTGAAATGCTGTTTCCATATTTGAGTGTCAGAAGTCTGGAAAAGTTGATTCCCATCAGATAATCTTCCTTCGCACGGAGATAAGCCGAAGCTGACAGATTATCGTATTCTGACAGATCCTTCGCCTCACGGATTCCTCTGAGGATCTCTTCCTCCGTCTGGGAATCGATCCACACACGCCGGCGTTCTTTTCCTTTTACACCTGCCATCTGTTCCACCAGACGGTAAATGTATTCTCCTTCTCTTCCCGAGTCGGTACAGACATAAATCCGGTCTACGTCCTTCCTGGTCAGTATTCCTTTTACGATCTCAAACTGCTTCTTTACTCCCGGTATCACCTCATAGAGAAATTCCTGCGGAATGAATGGCAGTGTCTGCAAAGACCATCTCTTATACTTTTCATCATATACTTCCGGATAACTCATCGTGACAAGATGACCAACACACCAGGTTACGATCGCCTCATCTGATTCCAGATATCCGTCTTTTCTTTTCAAATTCAAATGCAGTGCCTTGGCAAATTCCTGTGCCACACTCGGCTTTTCTGCAATATATACCGATTTACCCATATAATAATTTTGTACTCCTGTATTTTCACGCTATAGCAACTCTCACAGCGTTTAAAAAGTGAAGCTGATACCAGCTCCACTTTTTTATCATATCATATTCAGAACATAAAACAAATTATTTTCTTCGAAAAATCTTCCGGATTTTATCAACGAAGCTTTGTTTTGTCCGTCCTTCCGGATGTCTGACGGTGATTGCTTCACGCATAAAATATTCCTGGGAATTGACTTTTGAAGTTCCTTTTTCTTTCATGTAGTATTTGCCGTCACTCTTTAATTCCCGCGCTTTTACATTGTCCGCAAGCATGATCTTCAGCATATGTGTCAGCTGTTTCCTGATAGTTTCATCGTAAACCGGACATGCCACTTCCACGCGTTTTTCCGTATTACGCGTCATCATATCTGCGGAACCGATATAGATTTTCTGATCCGCTCCGGTTCCAAAAAGGAAAATACGCGGATGCTCAAGATAACGTCCGACAATACTGGTCACATGGAGATTCTCTGTGTACCCTTTGACTCCCGGAAGAATACAGCAGATCCCACGGACGATCAGATCCACCTTCACCCCTGCATTTGATGCCTCGGAAACCTTCTGGATAAAATCTACATCCGTCACAGAATTCATCTTCATGATGATCCGTCCGTTCGTTCCCTTTTTGATCTCCTCGTCCATCAGTGAAAGCACCTTTGGTTTCAGACTGGTCGGTGAAACAATAATATGCTGATAGCTTCCATTGAGATTGCCAATGGACATATTCTTGAAGAAGACGGCTGCATCCTCTCCGATTCCCTTATCCGCTGTGATCAGCGACACATCCGTATACATCGTCGCTGTCTTTTCATTGTAGTTTCCGGTTCCCACCTGCGTAATGTACTCGATATTGTTGCGGTTCCGGTAAGTGATCAGACAGATCTTGGAATGCACCTTATAACCTTCAAATCCGTAAATCACACGGCATCCTGCTTCTTCCAGACGTTCGGACCAGTCAATATTGTTCTGCTCATCGAATCTGGCTCTCAGCTCGATCAAAACCGTAACCTCTTTGCCGTTCTCGGCCGCTGCACATAAGTACTCTACCAGCCGTGCCTTCTTTGCCAGACGGTAGATTGTGATCCTGATCGTAAGAACGGTCGGATCATAAGCCGCTTCCTTGATCATACGCAGAAACGGATCCATACTCTCATACGGATAAGAAAGAAGTATATCTTTTTTCTTTACCTGCGGAATCACTTTTCCATCCGTCAGATAGCGGGACGGCTGCGGAGTAAACGGTTCGTCGATCAGAGAACGTTTCAGCGATGCCGGAACCTTATCCATAATCGAAAAAATATAATCCAGCTTCATCGGCATCTTGGTCCGGTAGATCTGTGCCGGTGTGATCTTAAATTTGTCACAGAAATACTTTTCCAGTTCCTTATCCAGCGGCTCCGCTGTCTCCATGCGGACCACTGCCATTCTGCGGCGCTTGTGAAGGGTTTCCTGCATCAGCAGGCGGAAATCGTCATTGATCTCCAGCGCCTCATCGTCCGGCGACACATCTGCATTCCTTGTCACGCAGATATAATTCTTGTTCGATACCTCGTATTTGTCGAACACCACATCCAGATATTCCATGATCACCTTTTCCATACGGATATAACGGATATCATGGCCCGGAAGATATAAAATATCTGACACAAACTGTGGAACCGGTACGATTCCAATCATGGAAGTTCCATTCTGCTTCAGACTTGCGATCACATACAGTTCCTTATTGAGCAGATGCGGGAATGGATGATTGGCATCCACGATCTGTGGAGACAGGATCGGTAGGATCTGGTCTTTGAAGTACTTTTTCACATACTTCTTTTCCTGCTGCTCCAGCTCTTTTATCGATAGTCCACAGACACCGTATGGATTCAGCAGCTTCTTGATCTCCGAGTAAGTCTTGTCCCGCTCTTTATACAATGGTGCTACAGCCGCAAAGATAGCATCCAGCTGCTCTTTCGGATTCATCCCCGAACGGCTGTCGATCGTGCTGTTATCCGTAAGCGACATATCATACAGGCTTCCTACGCGGATCATAAAAAATTCATCCAGGTTGCTTGTAAAAATGGATACAAACTTCATTCTTTCAAGAAGGGGTACTGAAGAATCCTTTGCTTCCTCCAGTACCCTCTGATTGAACTTCAGCCAGGACAGTTCTCTGTTCTGTGTATAGTTCTGCATTTCTTTTTTCATATTAGCCCACCTTCACTCTTCCTTTACACTGGTATAATTTCATTCTACCACTGAATCAGAAGAAAGAAAAGTTAACTTCTTTTAAACTTTCCTGCAAAAGCTATTTCTTTGTGATAAAACCTTTTGCAGTCAGTGTCTCAGCACAGAGAACAGCTCCTCCTGCCGCACCGCGGACTGTATTGTGGGAAAGTCCGATAAATTTATAATCGTAAAGGGAATCTTCTCTGAGTCGTCCGATAGAAATTCCCATTCCGTTCTCATAATCTACATCCAGTTTCACCTGCGGACGGTTGTCTTCTGTCATATAGCGGATGAACTGCTTCGGTGCACTCGGAAGCTCTGCTTCCTGCGGGAAGCCTTTGAAACTTTCCAGTTTTTCGATCAGCTGCTCTTTGGTTGGTTTCTTTTCAAAATTGATAAATACGGCAGCGGTATGTCCGTTAAGAACCGGTACACGTACACACTGGCATGTGATCTTCGGAGAATCTGCTTTTACGATCTGTCCATTTTCAACTCTGCCGAGAACACGAAGCGGTTCCTGCTCGCTCTTTTCTTCTTCTCCACCAATGAATGGAATGATATTTTCTACCATTTCCGGCCAGTCTTTAAAGGTCTTTCCTGCACCTGAAATTGCCTGGTAGGTTGTAACAACCAGTTCTTTCGGTCCGAATTCTTTCCATGCTGCAAGGCAAGGCGCATAGCTCTGGATCGAACAGTTTGGTTTTACTGCGATAAATCCTCTTGTGGTTCCAAGACGCTTTTTCTGGTCTTCGATGACTGCAAAATGTTCCGGGTTTACTTCCGGGATTACCATCGGTACATCCGGTGTCCATCTGTGGGCACTGTTATTAGATACAACCGGTGTCTCTGTCTTTGCGTATGCTTCCTCGATCGCACGAATCTCATCTTTTGACATATCAACTGCACTGAATACAAAGTCAACTGTCTTTGCAACTTCTTCTACCTCGTTGACATTATGTACAACGATCTTCTTGACTGCTTCCGGCATCGGAGTGTCCATTTTCCAGCGGTCTCCGACTGCTTCTTCATATGTCTTTCCTGCGGAACGCGGGCTTGCAGCCAGTGTTACTACCTCAAACCACGGATGATTTTCCAGCAGAGAGATAAATCTCTGTCCTACCATTCCTGTTGCACCAAGAATACCTACTCTTAATTTCTGATCCATTTTTATGTCCTCATTTCCTGTTTTGTCTTTTTGATACGTACATTTGTACGCGTGATTTGTATATCATAGCGCATTTTCCGACATTTTTCAACCCTGACAATTGAAAAACTATGTCTACTTATTAACGCTCATGTTACTGTTCCCGGTACCTGTGACCAGCAATGCTCATTTTCCTTATAACGATTAGCACTCTTCCAGATACGCTTCGTGAAGCGCGATCACCTTTTTCATAGCTTCCGGTCCAGGTGCACCGATCGTATTTCTCTTATTGACACAGGTCTCCATGCTGATCGCATCATAAATATCTTCTTCAAATACCGGAGAGATCTCCTTATATTCTTCCAGTGACATATCATCTAACGCAATCTTCTTATCGATGCAATAAAGTACCAGCTTTCCTACGATTCCATGTGCATCACGGAACGGTACCCCGTGATTTACCAGATAGTCAGCTGCATCTGTTGCGTTGGTAAATCCGTGTCTGCAGCTTTCCAGCATACGTTCTTTGTTGAACTTCATGGTTGCGAGCATTCCGGTAAATAAAGCCAGGCATCCTTTCACGGTATCGATGGCATCAAATACCAGCTCTTTGTCCTCCTGCATATCTTTATTGTAAGCAAGCGGAATTCCTTTCATTGTAGTCAGGATCGAAGTCAGTGCACCGTATACACGTCCTGTCTTTCCACGAACAAGTTCTGCAATATCGGGGTTCTTTTTCTGCGGCATAATTGATGATCCTGTTGAAAAAGCGTCATCAAGTTCAATGAATTTAAATTCCCAACTGCACCACATAATGATTTCCTCTGAAAATCTTGAGAGGTGAACCATTATTATCGAAAGCACCGATGCAAATTCGATGCAGTAATCTCTGTCGGAAACACCGTCAAGAGAGTTGTTTGTAATTCTGTCAAAGCCTAGAAGTTCGGCTGTGATTGTTCTGTCAATCGGATATGTTGTGCCTGCAAGCGCACATGAACCGAGTGGCATTTCGTCCATTCTTTTAAGGCAGTCTTCAAGTCTTGAAACATCTCTCAAAAGCATTTCACCGTAAGCAAGGAGATGATGTCCGAAGGTAATCGGCTGTGCTCTCTGGAGGTGAGTGTAACCGGGCATAACGGTTTCGCTGTACTTTTCAGCCTTGTCGGCAATAACCTTGATAAGACCTACAACGAGATTTTTTACATTGACAACCTCTTTTTTGAGGTAAAGCTTGATGTCAACTGCAACCTGATCGTTACGGCTTCTTGAAGTGTGAAGTCTCTTGCCGTTGTCGCCGATTCTTTTGGTAAGCTCACCCTCGATAAAGGTGTGAATGTCCTCAGCCTCCATATCAATGTGCAGAGTACCGTTTTCAATATCCGCAAGAATGCCTTTAAGACCTTTTATGATATCGTTTGCCTCTTCTTCTTTAATAATGCCGCATCTGCCAAGCATTGTTGCGTGGGCAATGCTGCCCTCGATGTCTTCTTTATACATTCTGCTGTCGAATGAAATCGAGCTGTTAAAATCGTTAGTGGTTTTTGAAAGCTCCTTTTTGAAGCGTCCTTTCCAAAGCTGCATTATTATTTTCTCCTTACATATAGATTGTATTGGCAAATCGACTGCCATACAGTAGCGGCAATCAGTGATTGCCAATCGAAACGATTGTACAATCGTTTCGACTTAATTCAATTCATCTGCTTATTGTTATGCAATTATATATTCACATCTGTTCGTTTTGGTTTTACGACCAAAACGATTGGCGTTCGCTGAATGCCGCTACAATTGAGAAACGGTTTTCTTTGCACCAAAATATAGGGATTAAACGCATGAAATCGCATAAAAATAAAAAGGTGTAATAAACACTTATCGGGGCAGAGAAATTCCCTGCCCCTGATTATGTATGCAAATCAAAGATTTAATTATTTGATAAGGCCTTTCTTTGCACGAACCTTGATTGGAAGACCAAAGAGGTTGATGAAGCCTGCGCTGTCGTTCTGGTCATAAACCTGATCTTCGTCAAAAGTAGCAATTTCCTCGTCATAGAGTGAATACGGGCTTGTTACGCCTGCATCAATGATGTTGCCCTTATAGAGTTTAAGCTTTACATCACCTGTTACATACTCCTGAGTGCTGTCAACGAAAGCTGAGAGAGCCTCACGGAGAGGTGTGTACCACTTGCCGTCATAAACGAGCTCTGCAAAAGCATTTGCAACATTTTGCTTGTAGTGGAGTGTGTCCTTGTCAAGGCAGATTTCCTCAAGCTTTGCATGAGCAGCATAGAGGATTGTACCGCCGGGAGTTTCATAAACGCCACGAGCCTTCATACCAACAAGACGGTTCTCAACGATATCTGTGATACCGACGCCGTTTCTGCCGCCGATTTTGTTGAGTTCCTTAATGAGTTCAACGCTGTCGATAGCCTCGCCGTTAAGCTTTGTGGGAACACCCTTTTCAAATGTAAGAGTTACATATTCTGCCTTATCGGGAGCCTGCTCAGGTGAAACACCGAGTTCAAGGAAGCCTTCCTTATTGTACATCGGCTCATTTGCAGGATTCTCAAGGTCAAGACCTTCGTGGCTCAAGTGCCAGAGATTCTTATCCTTTGAGTAGTTTGTTTCACGGTTAATCTTGAGCGGAATATTGTGCTTTTCAGCATATTCAATCTCATCTTCACGGCTCTTGAATTCCCATGTTCTCCAAGGAGCGATAATCTTCATGTCAGGAGCGTAAGCCTTGATAGCAAGTTCAAAACGAACCTGATCGTTACCCTTGCCTGTACAGCCGTGGCAAATTGCGTCAGCACCTTCGGCTTTTGCAATTTCAACGAGTCTTTTTGCAATGATAGGACGGGCAAAAGATGTGCCGAGGAGGTACTTGCCCTCGTAAACAGCACCTGCTTTTACTGTTGGAATGATATATTCGTCAACAAATTCCTTGTTGAGGTCTTCAATGTAAAGTTTTGATGCGCCTGTTTTGATAGCCTTTTCTTCAAGACCGTCAAGCTCTGTACCCTGACCAACATCACCCGAAACAGCGATAACTTCGCAGTTGTCGTAGTTTTCTTTAAGCCACGGAATGATGATTGAAGTATCAAGACCGCCTGAATATGCAAGAACTACCTTTTTAATCTTATTGTCAGCCATTTTTGATTCCTCCGGAATTTGGAAACACTTTATGTCGGTGTTTCCTTTACTTAATTTTTATTACTCTTACATTATACACTCTGTTTTCAAAAAATCAAGTGTTTTTTGAATAAATATTCAATGTTTTTTCAAATTTGCATTTTGGGGTACAAATTGACCGAAATCTGCTTTGTTTTCGCTGTATTATCGGTGTTTTTGGCGGTTGATATGTCACATTCCCCCCTGAATTTCTGAAAAATGTATATATGCACAAAAAATGAATATTCATTTTATTCACCCATTTATGCATATTAATACATACATATACATCCATTTTGCATATTTTTCATTTTGTTAAAACCGCTGAAATCACTTCAAAAACCTGTTGACACCGTATGTGATACCATTTATAATATTATTCGGAAATACGAAAACAGACATTAAGACAAATTGTTGAAGGTGAGGCGAAAGATGATGAAAACACTTAACGATTATCTTGCAATGTCATATCGTATGGAAATTGTCGAGGACAAGAACGAGGGCGGTTTTGTTGTATCATTTCCCGAGCTTCCGGGTTGCATAGCCTGCGGTGATACGATTGAATCGGCTGTTGCAAATGCAGAGAACGCTAAAAAAGCCTGGTTTGAAGCCGCCTTTGAAAGCGGAGTTGTAATTCACGAACCCGACAGCCTTGAAGAATATTCGGGACAATTCAAGCTGAGAATCCCGAAAAGTCTGCACCGTTCACTTGCCGAACATTCAAAGAAAGAGGGCATAAGTATGAATCAATACTGTGTCTATCTTCTGGCAAAAAATGATGCAGTCTATTCAAAATAGAATTTTGAAAGCATATTATATAAAACACAATTGTTGAAAGGAAGATTCATATGTCAGCATTCAAAGAGATAAATCCGAAAGAGATTGTTGAAAGTCCGTTTAAGCTTATCGGTGATGATTGGGCGCTTGTTACTGCAGGCGACAGAGAAAAATTCAACACAATGACGATAAGCTGGGGCGGTGTAGGCATTATGTGGGGTAAGCCCGTTGTATTCACCTTTATTCGTCCGCAGAGATATACATTTGCGTTTATGGAGAACGGCGACCGCTATACAATGAGCTTTTTTGATGAAAAGTACAGAGATGCCCTCAAATTCTGCGGTTCAAAGAGCGGCAAGGATTATGACAAGGTAAAGGAAACAGGTCTTACTCCTGCGTTCACGGAAAACGGCTCTGTATATTTTGAAGAGGCAAAGCTTGTTCTTGAATGCAAAAAAATGTACGCTCAAAGTCTTAATGCCGAAAGCATTACCGACCGTGAAAGCGTTGACAAGTGGTATGACAACGACTTCCATAAAATGTACATCAGCGAAATTACAAAGGTTCTTGTAAAAGTATAATCGGTAATTTTAAATTCATCATGACAAAATGGCAGACAATCACACGGTTGTCTGCCATTTTCTATTTAAAAAGCTGTACAAAAAATGCCCCTCACATTTTGTGAGGGGCATTCCTTACTATATCGACTAAACGGAACGATATGTCAATTGCTTTAAAACTTATTAAAAGTTGCTGATGAGGTCTACAACAAACTTCTGAATAGTAGTAGCATCCTTAACTGTGATTGTGCCGTCATGGTCAACATCGGCAGCAGTAAACTGGTCGTTTGTGAATGCAACGAGCTGAGCAACATACCTCTGAACTTCGGTTGCATCTACAACTGTGATGTCGCCGTCCATGTTAACATCACCAAGGGTTACATCGCCGACAAATACCGTTGATGCGTTTACTGATACTTTTTCAAAACCTGCAATGCCTGTTACATCGCAAACCTTGCTGTTATTTACAACAGATGCCTGATTAAGCTTGTTGCCCTTTACATAACCTAATGTAAGGTACTGTGTGTCAAGATATACGCTTGCTGTACCTGAACCGATAACCTCAAATGTGAGTGAGATAAATGTATCTCCGTTGTACTGAGTAGGTACCTGTGGGTTAGTAAATACACCCTTAATTACATTGCTGTAAGCATTGTGAATAAGGTTTGACTGTGAAGGCATGATTGTCTGCTTGCCGTCTGCCTTGTTATCAGCCATGTTGAATTTGAGCTTGCTTGAATCATACTTAACAGCCCACTGTCCGTCAACAACGCCCATGTTTGAGTTGAGCTTGTAGAGAACAGTTACCTTCTTGCCGTCAGTGCTTACTGTCTTTGATGCAGAACCAAAGTAATTTGAAGTAGCGTTTACTGTGAGCTTCTGAGCAGGAGCAGTAGTCGGCTCTGTAGCTGTTGTAGGCTGTGTAGGTGCAGTCGGCTGAGTAGCTGTTGTTGGCTGTGTAGCTGTAGTTGGCTGTGTAGCTGTAGTTGGCTGAGTTGAAGTAGTAGGCTGTGTCGGAAGTGTAGGAGATGTTGGAACAAATCCGCTTTCAATGTCGCCGTTCTTCATAGCATATGAATATGTGCCGTTTACACCGTTTCTTGTTGCGTCAACCTTGATTGTGCTTGTTGCTTTGAGAGCTGATGTTGCAACTGTGAATGCGCCTGTAACATCGTCTGCAGTAGCAGTATATGTCTTACCGTCAACTGTAACAGTTACCTTTGCAGCGCTGGCTGTAACACCTGATACAACGCTCTTGCCTGCAACTGCATATGTGAGTGTTGCAGGAGCAAGTACAAGTGCCTTCTGAGCTGACTTGAGGTCTGCAATCATAGCATTCATATCTTCAGCTGTTGTAGCGTCTTCGCCTGCTTTAATCATAGCCTCGGCTGACTTGAGAACCTTCTGAGCATTTGCCCAGCTCTCTGCTGTGTAGTCTGATGCTGTCATAGCAAGAATCTTTCTTGCTTCTTTCTTGAGTGATTCATAAGGTGAAACAACGATTGGCTTTGATGTAAGCTTGTATGTTGTACAACCTTCGTTTGTAATTTCGATTGTAGCGCCGTCTCTAACGCCTGTGATATCTGCTGTCTGACCTGAACCGCTGCTGAGAATAATGCTTACTTCGTCAACATTATCGAACTTAACAACATAGTTGCCGTCAGAATCTTTTTCTGTAAGAGCAACGCCCGGCCATGCGCCTGTGAGCTTCTGTGTATCATTCCAAGCATAGATTTTGTAGCTTGCAGATGAGCTGTAAGGCTTGATTGTTACGGAAACAGAACCCTCTGCAGGCTCTGGATCGCCGCCGCCCTGCGAATTACCGTTGGTTACTGTCTTAACCGATGCGTAGTTGCCGTTCTGAATTTCGAGAACAGCACCGTCATAAAGACCTGTGATATCGCCTGACTGTGAGCCGCTGCCGTTGTTGAGAACAACGCTGAATGACTTGTCAGCTGAAACAGGAAGTGTGAGTTCATATGTGTTTGCCTGACCTGAAACGGCTGCTGCCTTTTGACCCGGCCATGCACCGTTGAGTGCTGTGCTTGCACCTGTCCAAGCGTAAACATTCGGAGCGCCTGCTGTGCTCTTGATTGTAAGCTTTGATGTCTGACTTGCTGTCGGACCGGGAACAGTTGTGCTCTGTGTCGGGCTGGTTGTAGGCTTTTCGTCGTTTTCGCCGAGCTTGAGGAATGTGAATTTAGCCTCTGAGCTTCAACGCTCAGGGGCTTTTTCTATACCCAAATTCAAGTGTTGTGATTAGGGTGGAAAAGCTGCTGTTTCTTTCGCTGTAGCCTGCTTTCCGAACAGGGCGCGGGTGTTTTCCCATGCGGGAGACGGTGGAGGCGTACAGGCAGACAAACCACCCAAAATCAACACTTTTTATTTTCAGAGGAAGGAGGTGCGAAGATGGCTGTATTCCGTATCGAAAAGA